>Ga0182024_10001171_pt1 | contig 67838 bp, 56 predicted proteins | sample P32metaG_FD_120480 | JGI IMG/M metagenome (GOLD analysis project Ga0182024, IMG submission 120480) | Permafrost microbial communities from Stordalen Mire, Sweden - P3-2 metaG (Illumina Assembly) | ecosystem: Environmental > Terrestrial > Soil > Wetlands > Permafrost | place: Sweden: Stordalen...
GGCCTGCGCGGAGCGGATCTCCCAGACCGATCGCGATTCACCGTCGGGGAAGTCCTCGCCGTGCAGCAGGGCCGTCGAGCTTTGCTCGTGATCATGATGGCAGCCGGCCGTCAGCACGATCATCGCCGCGGCGGCCATCCAACCGATCCATTTCAATGTTCGCATGATGTCTCCTTTGCGGGCCAGGCGCCCGTTATCACTGTCGGTCAATTGAACAGCGAGCTTTTCATCAACTGGATGATGGTCGGGCCGGCTAGCACGATGAAGGTGCTGGGGAAGATGCAGAGCACCAGGGGGAAGCTCATCTTCACCGACGCCTTGCCGGCCAGCTCCTCGGCGGCGGTCTGGCGGTTGAGCCGCAGCGTCTCGCTGTGGACGCGCAGCGCGTCGGCGATGCTGGTGCCGAACCGCTCGGCCTGAACGAGCATCGACGCCAGCGACGCCAGCGCCGGATTCCCCGTCCGCTTTCCCATGTTTCGCAGGGCTTCGGAGCGGCTGAGGCCCACGCGCGTTTCCATGTGCGTCAATCCCATCTCGCGGCTAAGCGATGGATGGGCGATTGCCAGCTCCTGCCCGATTCGCTGCATGGCGGCATCGATCGTGAGGCCGGCTTCGATGCAGACGACCATCAGGTCGAGCGCGTCGGCCAAGCCGTTGGTGAGGGCGACCTGGTTCGATTTGGTTCGCATCTTCAGCCAGAAGAGCGGCAAGAGATATCCAATCAAGCCACCAACCGAGAGGCAAAAGAAAACGCAATCCAAGGCGCTTCCGGCCATGTATCCGAGGACCACGCCCAGCGCCAGGCAGACTGCCTTTGCCGCGGAAACGGTGCGAAATCCGCTGGGCGTGTAGATGCCGGCGCGGGCCAGGCTCTGGCGAACGACGAATTGCTTTTGCGGGTCGGTCGGCATGAAGGGCCGCGATGCGACCTGCCCAAGATTGCTCAGTACATGATTGAACCGGGCCAACTCGATTCCGCCCCCCGCGCCGCCGAGGCGGTCGCGCAGCTTGCCGTCGGTGTCGCGCGTGGCCATCAATTGCGAGACGACGAAGGTCACCAGCGCCGCGGCGGTGAAACAGAGGAGGAGGATGATGAGCGATTGGGTGTCCATGAATTCGGTCCATCGGAGCACGGAGGCGGCCGCTGAAGCGGCCGCACCGCGCCCGTTGTTCGTTGTCAGGCTTTCACCGTCGTGATTTTCTTGATGAGGAATAGCCCGAATGCTTGCAGGAACAGCGCCACCCCCGTCAGCATGTGGCCGGCGGAGGTGTAGAGCATCACGTTGCCGCGATTGGGATCGATGAAGTAAGTGACGGCGAACATGATCGCGGGGAAGGCGACCATGATGTAGCCGGTGAAGCGGCCTTCGGAGGTTTTGGCACGAACCGTTTGCGCCAGGCGAAGGCGCTTGCGGATCATTTCGCTGAGGTTGTGCAGCACTTCGGCCAGGTCGCCACCGCTTTGTCGTTGGATAATGACGGCGGTTGTGAAGAAGGCGAAGTTGGGCGAGTCCATTCGCTGGGCCATGTCGCGCAAGCCCTGTTCGATCGATTGACCGAGGCTGTGTTGGTCGTAGCAGCGGCGGAACTCGCCGGCGATGGGTTGCGGGAGTTCGTCAGCCATCATCTGCAGCCCGGTGTTGAAGCTCTGCCCGGACCGCAATACGCGCGAGAGAAAATCGAGCGCATCGGGGAGTTGGGAGTTGAACAGCCTGCGTCGCTTGTTCCGGCGGGAGCCGACGAAGAAGTATGGAATGAAGCCGGCGACGAGCGCGCCCACCGCGGTCATTGGAAGATTTGCGGACAGCATGCCCGCGACAGCCGCGCCAGTGATCGCAAATGCGCCCAGCAGCATCAGGAAACGCGCCAGCGGCATGTGCGGGAAGGCCTGCGCGAGCCAGTTCTGCATTCGCCGGATCAGGGATAGATCGCTCAATACTTTCGGCAGACCGGTCTTTTGTTCCTGCAGCAGGAGCGGCCGGGGCGACGCGGCTTCGGCCTCGAACATGCTCTCGTTGGCCAGCCGTTGCTGAAGCTTACGCTTCTCGGGCGCGCCCAGTTGGCGGACCATCGCCACGGCGCTCCAGGCCATGCACGCGACGGTGATCGCGACAATGATGATGAGCAGTAGTTGATCCATACGATCAGCCTCAGGAGCGCGGCGTCACTTGGTTTCGATGATCCGCCGGGTAAACAGATCGACCGGCAACGCAATTCCGCGGTGTTCGATCCGCTCGGCACACCGCGGGCGGATGCCGGTTGCAAGGAACCGGCCTTGCGCGTGGCCATCGCTATCGACGCCGCTCTGCTCGAACATGAACAGGTCGTGCATCTGGAGGTTGTCTCCCTCCATCCCGGATATTTCACTGACACTGACGACCTTGCGCCGCCCACCCGGCAGTCGCCGCGATTGAACCACGATCTGAACGGCGCTGGCCACCTGGTGCCGCAGCGCCTTCAGCGGGATGTCGTATCCGGCCATCGCGATCATCACCTCGAGCCGTGCCAGCGCGTCGCGAGTGGTGTTGGCGTGAATGGTGGTCATTGATCCTTCGTGCCCGGTGTTCATCGCCTGGAGCATGTCCAAAGCTTCGCCGGCGCGAACTTCGCCGATGATGATCCGATCGGGCCGCATGCGGAGGCAATTCTTCACCAGGTCGCGCTGGGTGACCTCGCCTCTGCCTTCGATATTGGGCGGCCGCGTTTCGAGACGCACGACGTGCGGCTGCTGAAGCTGCAATTCGGCCGCGTCCTCGATGGTGACCACCCGCTCGTCAGCCGGGATGTAGCGGGAAAGGCAGTTGAGAAGAGTCGTCTTGCCCGAGCCGGTGCCTCCACTGATCAGGACATTGCACCGCGCCTGCACCGCGGCGGAAAGGAAGTCCATGACTGCGGCTGGAAATGCCCCGTGGCGAAGCAGGTCTTCGAGCTGCAAAGGCTTGGACCCGAAGCGGCGAATCGACATCGCCGGCCCGTCGAGCGCCAGCGGCGGGATGATCGCGTTGACGCGGCTGCCGTCGCCGAGCCGGGCATCCACCATCGGGCTGGTTTCATCAATGCGGCGGCCGACCAGGCCGACGATGCGGTCGATGATCTGGCGCAGGTGTTGGTTGTCGCGGAAGCGGACGTCCACCATCTCGAGCCGGCCTTTGCGCTCGACGTAGACCTTATCAAAGCGGTTCACGAGAATGTCGGTGATGGAAGAGTCTTTGAGAAGCGTTTCGAGTGGGCCGAGGCCGAACGTCTCGTCCATGACGTCGTCCATCAGCCGTTCCTGATCGGAGCTGCTGATGAGGCCCTTTTCGGACTGACAGATCTCCTTCATGAGAAGGCGCACTTCCTCGCGCACGGTGGCGGGCGGCAGCGTGCGGAGGTTCTGCATGTCCAGCCGCGTCACCAATTGCTGGTGGATGCGGACTTTCATCTGCTGGAGATAAGCCTGGCGGTCGCTCTGCTGCGGCGAGGCCGCGGAAGCAACCGGTGCGACGTCCGGTGAGACAGGCGCCGCAACCGGGCGCGGCCGCTCGACGATCGGCGCGGGGGCGTCGAGGACGGCGGTCGTCGCGTTCTTGCTAAATAATCCCATGACGTCGGGCCTCCAAGGGAAGTTCAGGCGGCATCGGCGCGGCGCCCGTCAGCATTTCGCACCGTCAGCGAACCGGCCAATGCCGAGAGGCTCGTGCTGATCTCGGAGCGCGGCGCGCGAAGCACGACCGGCTCGCCGAAGTTGATTGCCGCGATGGCGTTCTTGAAGTCGTTGGGAATCATCCAGGAGATCTTCAGTCCCAGTGCCCGCTCGACTTCGTCCGGCTCGATATCGGCGCCTTTTTTCACGTAGCGGTTGACCACGAGGCGGATTTTGCTTGCCTCGACACCCATCCGCCGCAGCGTGCCGACGAACCGCTCGGCGTTTTTGGCGCTCGGCACATTGAGCTGCATCACCAGCAGATTGATGTCGCACGCGGCCAGCACGGTCGAATAGATCGGGTCGATGCTCATCAGGGAATCGACGACGACATAATCAAACACGCGAGAGAGCACGCCCAGCAGCCGGGTCATGCCGCCCTGCGTCACGCGCAAAGTTTCTTCCGGCAGATCAGGGCGCGACAGGATCGACAGGCCGCTGGCGGGATGCAGCGTCAGCGCGTTGTCCAGGAGCTGCTTGTCGACTTTGTCGGCCGATTCCATCACGTCCGCGATGGTGTACCGGGGGCGGGCGTCGAAGTAGCCGCTCACTCCGCCGCGGACCAGGTCCATGTCCACCAGACAGGTCTTGGCGGTTTTGGCCAGCGACGCAGCCACATTGCACGCCACCGTCGTTGAACCGCACCCGCCGATGGTCGGGATCACCTGGATGACCCGCGCCTTCTTGTGCATGCCATAACTTTGGGCGGCCCGCTCGACGGCAGCCGACAGCTTCTCCTCGCTCATCGGCAGCGGGATGAACTCTTTAATTCCCAGATGCATCGCCTCCATCAGCAGGTGCGGGTCGAGGACCTGCGACATGAGAAAGAAGCTGATTCCCGGGTATTGCCTCGGCAGGTGCGAGACCTTAACAAGCATCTCGTGCGCGCCGGGATCGAGATTGATGATGACCAGTTGCGGTGCGTTGGGGAGGCAGAGCATCGCGGGCAGCGCGTCGAGGGTCGGAAGCTGCGCCATCGGCTGGACGCCCAGGCGGCTCAGGAACGAGGCCAGCTCCGAACGGTTCTGCGCGTCGGCGTCGATGATCGCACAAGTCAATGAAACGTACATACAACTTCCTCGCGTTCAGTTCACCGTGATCCCGGTCACTGGCCACTGAAGTGGCCAGTCCGGCAGTCGATCACTTCAGTTGCCCGGCGTCGTCGCGGGGACGAATCCGTAGGCGCCTTGAAATTGCCGGGGCGGCATCGGCGCCGGCGCATGGGCCTTGTCGTTGGCCGGGCCACCGAGATCTCCATTTACGAAGATCTGAGCGTCCGTGGGATATCTCCAGCTTTCGCCCGGCAGGGGCGGGACTGACGACGGATTCATTCCGCCGGCCAGCATCGGCGTCACCAGCACGACCAGTTCCGTTTCGCTCCGCTCGTATCGGACGGATCGGAAGAGCGCTCCGAGCACCGGGATGTCTCCCAGCAATGGGGTGATGTTGCTGACGGCGTTTACCCGGCTGTCCATGAGGCCGGCCAGCGAAAGCGTTTGCCCTTCGCTGAGTTCGACGGTGGTATCTGCCGTTCGCGTGGTGAGGCCCGGCACCGTGAAACCCTGCAAGGTAATGCTGTGCGTGTAATCCAGGTCGCTGACTTCCGGCTGCACGTGGAGCCGAATGCGGCCGTTGCCCAGGACGATCGGCATGAAGGTCAGGCGCACGCCATACTGCTTATAGTCGATGGTGATCGTCGTCGCGCCGCCTCCGGCACCGCCGCTCTGCGGGACCGGATAGGGGAACTCGCCGCCGGCCAGAAAGCTGGCCTGGCTGCCGCTCATCACTGTGAGGTTTGGCTCGGCAAGCGTTCGCATCAAATTGTTTTCGCGGAGCGCGGTCACGAAGAGGTCGAACGGGGTCTTGCCGGCGGTGAATGTTCCGAAGGCCGTCACGTTGCTGCCAGGCGCACCGACGGAGAGCATCGGAAGGCCCGTGGTGGCGGTTGACGTGATGCTTAGCGGCCCAACGCCGCCGATGATGCTCGCTCCGAAACCGCCGCTGCCAGCCACGCCGAAATTCACTCCCAGCGAACGAACGGCATCGCGGGAGACCTCCGCAAATCGCACCTGCAGCGTGACCTGCTGGCCGCCGCCGATTTCCAGCAGATTTATCACCTTGGTGGCAAAGGGAGAGGCAATCTGCACGGCTTTGTCGGCCATTTCGGCGCTGGGGACACGGCCAGTGAGGACCAGGGCGCCATTGGCGCTGCCCACTTGGATTTTCAAGTCATGCAGGTCTTTGGCCAATTCGGCGCGGACCGACTTGAGGTCGGGTTCGACGGTAATGTCGGCGGTCACGGTCCGGCGGGCATCGTCCCACAGCATGACTTGGGTCGACCCGGTGCGACGGGCTGTGAGCACAATCTCGGTCGGACTGATCACTTTGGCGGACAGCACATCGGGGTCGGTCACGTCCACCGTATGAACCGGAACGGAGGTATTGATCTGGCGGCTTTGACCAACGGTCAGAGTGATCGTTGTGCCGTTCGCATCGAGGCCCGTGGCGACGAGCGGAGGAAGTCCTCCCTGCTGCGTGGCCGCGGGCGCTTGGCTATCCTGGATGTCAGCTCCGCGGGCGGCGGCCGGTACGCTCATGAGCGCCGCCGCGGCAGCCAGAAGGCCCGCCGCCGAGCGGGTGAAACGCGAGGCGGATTGGAAGTTCTTTGATCGCATACTTGGTGTTCCTGTTTTCGTCCTTCGGTCGCCGGCTCCGCGTGATCGGATCAGGGATTGGCAAACGGGTCGTTTGGCTCGTTCGGGTCCTTCGTATCTGATAATTCGGAGTCTGCTGGCTTGGATTGCTCGCGGAAGCTTAGACGCTGCTCCTGATTGCCCAGGATCAGTGTCACGATCCGGTGCGGCGCTTCCGCGGGCGCGACCTGAGTCGGAGCAGTCACCGGCTGCGTCGTGGCGACCACCGGCTGGATCGGCGCGGGAGTTGCGGGCTGCATAACCGCCGGCTGCGCGGCGACCGCGCCGCCGCGAAGATCGGCCATCATCACGGGATCATCGTCGAGCTCTTCCCGATCAGAAGTTCCGCGAAGGATGAGCCGCAGCCGCGCCATGGTTTGGGCCAGATCGAGCGCGGCGGCATCGTGCGGGGTGACCAGCAGCGTGACCATGCGGGATGCAGCGTTCTGTCCGTCGGCTTCATGCGCGTTGCCAGCCAGTCGTTGACCCACCGCCAGGACGCGGACGTCTTGCGCGATGATGCGGCTAACGGCCTGCTCGGCGTTATTCGAACTGGTGGCGGTGGTCACCACGTCAACCCGCGATCCGGGCATCAGCAGCCCAAGCAGACCGCTGCTCTCAGTGGTATCCAGGCTGATCGCCCGCATTCCATCCGGCACCAGCGCCTGCAAGCCGCTGGGCGTGCCCTGCGCCGCAAGCTGCGAATCGAGGATCGGCTGCCCCGCGAACAGCGGAGCCATGATGACTCTTCCCACCAGCCGGGCCGGATCGGTGGAAGTATTTGGCGGCGGAGTGGTCGCGGCGATGGGCGCCAGCGTCAAGTCATCGGCCGTCAACGCGTGTCCCGGCGGCAATTCCGCCTTGGCCGCGACGATCTTGACTGATTGCGTGTGCTCGGGCGCCGGCCCTTTGCCTTTGATAATCTGACGGGCCAACACGGCTGCGACCAGCCCCATGAAGACCGATGCGCCCAACGGAATCAATGCCTTGGAATTCATAGCCTCGCCTCGCGTGCCAGTGAGTCTTGTCCGTTTGGAACTTCGGTTGCGGTTGGGGGAGGGTTTAGGGGATTTGCGGCTTATCCGCTTCAGCACATCAGGGATTGGAATCGTCACGTCCGATTACCGCCTGGGACGGCATAACGCCGGGGAAAACGCGCAGGAATATATGGAAAGTTGATAAGGGAATCGTGAGGTCAGGTCGATGAACAGATCACGTATTCGACCCGGAGATTGCGATGAGGATGACTCGGCGAGGAACGGTTCTGATCTACACGGCGATCGCGATGGTCGTCTTCGTGGGCTTTGCCTCACTGGCAATCGATGTGGCTCACGTGCGGATCGTGAAATCACAGTTGCAAACGGCCGCGGATGCCGCCGCGCGGGCTGCATGCCAGGCTCTGCCCAATGGGACGACGACTGCGCAAAACGCGGCCGTTGCCGCCGCGGCGTCGAACTATGCAGACGGTTCGCCGGTCATACTCAATCCATCCACCAACATGACCTTCGGCATCTGGGACCCGACGGCCCAGACATTCACCGCCTCGTCCGCCAGCGCTATGGCCAACGCGAACGCGATTCAGGTGACGCTTGCCAACTCCAGCCTTAATGGCAACCCGGTCACACTCTGGCTTGCCAATGTATTGGGGAAGAGCACCTGCGATGTGTCCGCATCCAGCACCGCCTGCAAGAGCGGAAATACCAGCAGCTACACGATGATCGGGCTCAATGGAATCACCTTCAACGGCAACGGATATACCGACAGCTATAACGCGTCGCAGGGACCGTATTCGGCCGGCTCAGCGCATCACAAAGGGTCGATCTCATCAAACGGCAACATTAACCTTTCCGGTTCAGTCAAGATCGATGGCGATGCCCGTTGTGGCGTGGGAATGACGACGACCATTCAGGGGTCTGCCACCGTCACGGGACTGAATGCGCCGCTTGGGGCCGTCGTGAAATTCCCCAGCGTCACCCTCCCGTCTTCTTACACGTCGCTGGGCGACATCAATATGAGCAGCGGGACGGTGAGCATTGCCGGCGGCACCTACTACCTGAACAACCTGACGCTCAGCGGCAGCGCCACTGTCATTTGGACCGGCCCGACCGTGCTCTACATCGGAAACAGCTACAACGTCTCGGGTAACGCCAGCATCACGACGTATCAAAATCTACCGGCCAACCGGATCCTCAACTTTCTTCCAAGTTGCACGAGCGCGAGCTGGACGGGAACCAACCAGTGCGTAGGCGAGCTGTACGCTCCCGATACGGATTTCACCATCAGCGGCACAGTGGACATGTATGGCCGCGTCACCGCCAAAAGCCTGACGGTGGGCGGTACGGCCGGCCTCCACTATGATGAGTCTCTTTCCCCCGCCGGCGGAACGACCCCCGGGCAGGCCATCATCACCGTAAAGTGAGATCCGGCGAAGCGAACTACAAAATGCGGGTGACACATCAAGCTGCTCCGCTTTCGCGGGATGCGGGGGTGATCAGAAGCTGTCCGACTCGTCGCTGGGTGACGGAGAGGACTCGGCCGCTGTAGGCGTCGCCCAAGGGCAGCGTGTCGCCCATGCGGGGCCAGCGGCCGAGCTGCTGGACGACGTAGCCGCCCACGGTGTCGACGTCATCGGCTTCGAGGTCCGGCAGCCGCAGGCGCTCGCGGAGTTCGTGGAGGGGGAACAAGCCGCTGACGCGGTAGCCGCCGGCTTCGGGGATAAAATCGGTGCGGCCGACGGGGTCGAACTCGTCCTCGATCTCGCCGACGATTTCCTCGATCACGTCTTCGAGCGTCACGATGCCTTGCGTCGCGCCGTATTCGTCCACCACGATCGCCATGTGAACGTGCTTGGTCTGGAATTGCCGCAGCAGCCGGGGGACCGGCGTCATCTCGGGGACGAAGAGGATCTCGCGCTTGATCTTCTTCAAGTCGATTTCACCGGACCCGATGACGTGGACTTCCGAGCCCGGCTTGCCGTCGGCGATGGCGACAGCGTCGCCTTCTGGCGTCTTCTCGTCTGCGAAGCGCAGCTTGCCGGGCACCAGCTTCAGGTGACTGAACAGGTCCTTCATGTGGACCAGTCCCACGACGTGATCGATGTCCCCGTCGCAAAGTGGATATCGTGTGTAGCCGGCGCTCTGGACGGTGCGCAGAACCTGGCCAATCGGCTGGCCGAGCTGCAAATGATCGACCCGCGTGCGCGGCACCATGATCTGGCGGACCTTGAGCTGGCCGAACTCGAAGGCACTGGTGAGCAGCGTGCCCTTGCCACGGGAGATCGTGCCGCTGGCAACCGCCTGCGCGAGCAAGCCGCGCAGTTCCTCTTCGGTGTGCGGCAGGCCGCCGTGGGGGGCGAGGTTTGGCTTCACTCCGGTCAGGCGCAGCACGCCGTGCGTGGCGGCGTTGAGCAGCCAGATCGCGGGATAAAACAAATAGGTGAAGACCACCAGCGGCAGGGCGATGATCGGCAGGATGCGGTTGCTGTAGCTGATCGCCCAGTTCTTGGGTGCCTGCTCCCCGATCACAATGTGCAGCGATGTGCTGACCGCCAATGCGACGGCGATCGAGATCGCATACAGATCGTGGCCCGGAACATTTACGCGATGCAGCAGCGGCGCGAGGATCGCCGCCACCAGGGGCTCAGTGACCGCGCCCAGCCCCAGGCTTGCCAGCGTCACGCCGAGCTGGCAGCTCGAGAGATACAGGTCGAGTTGCTGCTTGACCCGCAGCGCCATCGCCGCGAGCGGGCTGCGGGCGGCTTCGTCTTCCAGCAGCGAAGCCCGCGCCCCCACGGCCGAGAATTCGGCGGCCACAAAAAATCCGTTCAGCGCCACCAGCCCGAGCGTGGCAAGCACCTTCCAAACTGTTTCCACAGCCGGGCGTTGTACCGCTGGTCGCGACACATGACAAATATTGGAGGGCCGTGCCCGACGTGGGGCGATAGCAGCGCATCCGATCCGGGGCGGCGCGGCGACCGCGTCTTCTGTACCTCCGAGCTATTGCGGCGCCGCTTTGCCACCGGCGTGGGGGCACTTGGGCTGATTGACTGCAAAACGCCGGGACGCACACCCGTGGGACGCAAAATGGCGACGGGCACCGGTCTACTACTGGGCAACCGGATGAACGGACACTTCAAGGCGCGTGCCGTCGTCCAGTTCCACCGCGACTGGCTCGCCGGGCTTGATGGTCTGGTCGATTGAGACTCCGCCGGCGCGCCGGGCCTGCTTCTTCATGGCGGCCTCCTTGTCATAGGCTCGCCGGCACTCCTCAACGCTTGCCTGGAGCTTCGTAAGATCCTTTGAGACGATCCGGTCCGGCTGGCCTTCGGGCTGCGATACGATCAGAAACCCGTCGTTGAATTTTTTCACGTCCTCGTCAATCTGCTTCCGCCAGAGCTCCAGACGCTCTTTGGCCGCGAGAACTCCCGGATATCGCGTGCCATACTGGCCGCGGATTTCCTGATAGTGAATTTCCATCGTGGCGAGTTGAACGTGCTCCTGCGCCAGATGCGGATCGGCGCGGGCGATCTCCTGGGGCGTATATGGGGTCGATTCGCCGCTCTTGGCATGGCGGAAATCCAACTCCCGCCCGGCGGCTTCGAGCAGCAGTCGAGCGTCGATCAGGCGCAGGGCGGCCAAATTCTCCGACCGCTCGACGCTCGCCGCCTCATCGTCCGCTGCCTGCCCTTCACCGTTCGGCGCTCGGCGGCTGATGTGACAGACCACTCGCAGCCTGCCGTCCGGCTCTCTCTCCACACTCACGGTTCCCAGGATGCCGGCTTCGCGGGACGGAAGCTCCTGGATGACAACTGGCGGTTTGCCGGTGAACAGAAAGCTCGTCTCGGCGCCGTCGTCGAGGTTCAACGCGGGCGAGGCTAGTATCTGTCGCTTGCCGTCGGACAAGGCGCTCAGAACACAGTCCGCTCGGAATCCGGCTGCGTGGCGAGTGGTCGGCTCGGCGGGAGCCGTGGTCGGCGGCTCGTGTCCCCCGATAACTTCTGCCAATCGCTTCGCTTGCTGGGGCGTGAACCCGTTCGAGCCGCCGGATAGCATAAGCGAATTGGATATTTTGGACTTGATCATTGCCGCCAACAGAAGTCTGTCGTCAAAGACGATTGCCAGCTTTTTGTTCATGTTGGCGGATGTCAGCGCCGCAAGCTTTTCCGATCCGCCTTTCGTAAAGTCCAAATCGACCGTCAGTTCCCCATTGGCCGTTTTTGCGGTGCGGGCGGATTTGACGTCGGATTCATCCAGTTCCACTCGCCGGCTAACATGCAGGAGTTGTCCGGAATCAAGGTCCTTCATCTCCTCCGTATCCGCATCCGACTCATCGGCCACAAGCCGAAATTGCAGTCTCGGCGCCGTCGGGTGATCCTGTGGTTGCGTGGCAGGGCGCGACTGAACGGACGCAGCGGGATCGGCCTTCAGCAACGAGATTGGGATCGCCGCGGCCAACAGCAACAGGGCCGTGGACACGATCAGCCTCGCTGCCCTAAAAGGGGCTCGATCGTCCCGACGCAAGATGCTTTTGATGCGATGCAGGAGTTGGCCACCGCCCGATCCGCGGGCGGCCAACGCGAGGCGACTGCCAAGCCGAATCTCTTCCAGCGCCGCAAGCGATTCGGCATATGAATATCGATCCTCGGTGAGCGCGATGGCAATCTCGTCGCAGCACCTCTCGCGCTCGAGCCGCACGCGGCGCGACATCCACCAAACCGCGGGATGATAAAACAGCAGCGTCTCGGCCAGCACCTGGAACAGGTTGATCAGATAGTCGTGCCGGCGGACGTGGGCCAGCTCGTGGGCGAGGATGCCCTCGATTTGTTTGGGCGTGAGGCCGGTGAGCAATGCCGCGGGGAGCAGCACGATCGGTCGAAGCCAACCAATGACCATGGGGGTTTCGGCAACCAGGGAGACGACAATCCGCACCGTTGTCGTAATGCGGAGGCGGCGCACGAGCGTTTGGGCGAGGGTTGCAATTGATTTGTCGGGTGCGCGAATTCCCAACACGCGAAGCCGTTGGGCGGCAATCCAGCCGCCCAAATTCCAGAAACTCAGCAGCAGTACACCTGCCGACCAAAATGCAGCCACGAGCGGGAGTGCCGGTGCGAGCCCGGAAGACGAGGGCGCGATCCCGCGGGGCGCGGACAGCTTCGAGGGCTTTTGTTCACCCGAAGATCGTGAGTCGCCGGACGGCGCGATCAACGGGAATGTTTGCGCCCAGTTTCCAGCCCTGTCCGGGGACGAAATCTGTTGATTTGGGGGGGACTGTCCGGGCAGATCAACGGCCCATCTGAAAGTCAGGACGGCCGATGCCAGCACCGCGGCAATCGCGACCAGCCCCGCCGCATAGCGAAGCTGCGCTGATCGATCCCGGAGCAACGCCAAGACCACCGCGAGGAGGATGGATATCAACGTGCCCTGCCAGAGTGAATGGAGCACCGTCCAGCCGAGGCGGCTGGCCCAATCCGCGGAGAAGTAGTGCCAGGCGTTCATGGATTTGACCTCCCACTCGAGCGGCCCTTCGCCTGCTCAATCAGCTTTTTGACCTCCGCCAACTCTCGAGAGGAAATCCGCTTTCCCGACGCAGCTCGCAGCACCAACTCGGATGCGGATCCGCCGAAGGCGCGTTGGATCAGTTCGTCGATGAGCCGCAACTGCATCCTTTCCCGCGGCTGCGCCGGCCGGTACACCTGCGGGCGGACGGACTCGTCCTTCAGAAGCAGGCCTTTTCCCGTCATGACCTGAACCATCTTGAGGGTCGTGGAATAGCCGGTGTCGCGCGCAGGCTTGAGAGCGTCATGGATCTGCCGCACCGTGCATGGGCCCAGTTCCCAGACCGCCTGCAGGATGGCCAGTTCAACGGGCGTGGGTGATGGGCCTTCGGACATGAAAGGCACCTCGCGAAGGATGAGTGACGAATAGTTTCGTCAATAACGCGGTCACTGTCAACGAAGAATTTCGTCAAATGAACCGCGGCCGCCAAAAGTTGCAGCGTTAGGCCGGCGTGATTGCGATCTGTGTCTTCCAATATTGCGGCATTGCATCCAAGGCAAGATCGTAGGCGCTCTGCAGCGGAACCAGGACGTAAACCTCCGGCGTGAGAAAAAGAGGCATGTCCGGCAATGACTGGCCGACCGCCAGGAACTCGACGAACGCCTCCGCGAGTGCGCCGGCAACATAGCCGACGCACGTGAGCGGTTTGTCCGGAGGAAGGGCGTAATCGTCTCCGCAATCCTTCTCCCAGATCGCCCATGGCATCCCTTGCGGGTCCCGCGATGTCGGCGGGAAGAGATCGACAATCAATAGATGCACGCCTGAAGCGAGGGCCTCTCTTGCCTTTCGGACAAAGGCGGCCATCGCGGCCTGACTGTTTTTGTTGCCGGGCGAAACGATCTCAATCATCGCCACGATGCGATGCTGGCCGACATGCCGAATCACCACCGCTTTGGCCTTGGCGGCATACTGCCGGGCTTCCGATTTCATTCGGAGTTGAACCTTCGGGGGCGCATCTGCCAATGCGATCCCGCCAGAAGGCCTTCCGGAATCGCGGGGCGGCGAGGTTGCGCTTAGGGTCAGCACGTCCGGGCCAAACTCGCCGGCGATCTGCTCGGGCAGTGCGTAATAGTCGGCGGGCAGCAGGCCGCGGTTGAGTGCGCGCGAAATCTCCGTGATCCAGTCGTGGTGAAATGCGTGAAAAATGCCCGCCTCAACGCGGGTCCAATCATGAACCGGCATGATAGCCGCCTCGATTTACACTAAATATCGAAATACATGCAAAACTCATACGGGTGCGGCCGCATGCGGATCGCGTCGACTTCATTTTCGCGCTTGTACTTGATCCAGTAGTGGATCACGTCGGCGGTGAAGACGTCGCCGTTGAGGAGGAATTCGTGGTCGTTTTCGAGCTCGTCCAGGGCCTCGTCGAGGGCGCCGGGCGCGGCGCCAATTTTTTCGTATTCGTCGGGGGTCAGGTGGTAGATGTCCTTGTCCATCGGGTCGCCCGGGTGGATCTTGTTGGTGATCCCGTCAATGGCGGCCATCACCATGCCGCTGAAGGCAAGATACGGATTGCAGGAGCTATCCGGGCAGCGGAACTCGATGCGCTTGGTTTGCGGGCGCTCGCTGTACATCGGGATGCGGATGGCCGCCGAGCGGTTGCGGCTGCTGTAGACGAGGTTCACCGGGGCTTCGTAGCCCGGCACGAGGCGCTTGTAGCTGTTTGTAGTGGGATTGCATAATGCGCACAGGGCGCGGGCGTGCTTGAGGATTCCACCGATCGCGTACAGGCCGGTTTCGCTCAGGCCGGCGTAGCGGTTGCCGGCAAAGAGCGGCTTGTCGCCTTTCCAGAGGGAGAAGTGAATGTGCATGCCGGAGCCGTTGTCCTGAAACAGCGGCTTGGGCATGAACGTGACGACTTTCCCGTGCCGGGCGGCGACGTTCTTGCAGACGTATTTGTAGAGCATCACGCTGTCGGCCATCGTGATCAGGTCCTGATAGCGCATGTCGATCTCGCACTGTCCGCCGGTGGCCACCTCGTGGTGATGCGCCTCGACGGGGATGCCCATCTCGATCAGCGTGGCGACCATCTCGCTGCGGATGTTCTGCATCGTGTCCATCGGCGGGGTGGGGAAATATCCCTCCTTCAGGCGGATCTTGTAGCCAAGGTTCATCGGGTCCTCATCGCCCCGACCCCAGATGCCCTCGCGGCTGCCGACGTAATACTTGGCGTAGTTGATTCCCTGGTCGTACCAGGCGTTGTCGAAGATGAAGAATTCCAGCTCGGGCCCGAAGTAAGCCGCGTCGGCGATCTTGGTTTTTTTCAAAAACGAGATCGCCTTCTTGGCAATCGAGCGCGGGTCGCGCGAATATTCCTTCTTGGTGATGGGATCGCGCACGTCGCAGATGATCTGGAGCGTGGTGTGCTGCAGGAACGGATCGAGCTTGGCAGTATCAGCGACGGGGACCAGAAGCATGTCCGATTCGTTGATCGCCTGCCAGCCGCGGATGGAGGATCCGTCGAAGCCAAAGCCATGCTCGAAGCTGTCGAGCGTTAGCTCGTTGATGGGAAGCGTCGTGTGCTGCCAGAGGCCGGGGAAATCCATGAATCGCAGGTCAACGAACTGGACCTGCTTCTGCTCGCAAAGCTTCAAGACATCACGGGGGGACATGAATCAGCCTCCTTCGGCGGGCGCGGCTCGGTTGGTGCGGAGCCTATGCTACAGCCGGGTCCGGGGAGCGTCAAAACGCGACGGTCGTGGCCGGCGAGGAACCTTTGCGCCAGGTGACGTCGCTCGTTCCGCCGCAAGCGGCGGAGTGAGAAGTGATCCTTCGCAGAATGAAGTTCGTTTGAAGCCGGAGTTTTCGAGTGAGCTTCGGCTCGGCGGGAGCCTCGCCCTCCCAGGTGCGGGCACATCCAGTCGTCGGATGGCGCGTGGCTCTTTGTCGCGCGTGGCTGTTGAGCATACGCTTTGTCACTATGCCGATCCTCGGACACGGAATTGATATTGTGGAGACCGCGCGCATTCGCAAGCTGGTCGATGAGCATGGCGAGCGGTTTCTGGAGCGGGTTTTCACGCCGCTGGAGCAGCAGTATTGCGCGCGAAATACCAAGCGGTATTTCGAGCATCTGGCCGGGCGCTTCGCGGCAAAGGAGGCGGTGCTGAAAGTGCTCGGGACGGGATGGCGCGGCGGGATTGCGTGGACGGATATTGAGATCCGGCCCGAGCCGAGCGGGCAGCCAAAGGTGTATCTGACCGGGGAGAGCTTGCGCATCGCGGAGGCAATGGGGATCAGCCGCTGGCACGTGAGCATCAGTCACATCGAGACACACGCGACGGCCAGCGCGATTGGGTTGCGCGGGGAGTGAGAGGTCGTTTGAAGCAGTCGTGGGGTTTTTCGCGTAGCGGTCGGACCGAAGGTCCACCCGTTATCGCAGAAAATGCGCCGCGAAGAAGAGAAGAGCGCGAAGGGGACGCGAAGAGAATCAAGAAGGGTAAAAGCAAAAGCGGATGAGGTGATCGCGAGTTCGTTCTCTTTTCTTCGCGGCCTTCCCTTCTTCGCGGCGCATTCTGTCAGAACGGGTGGACCTATGGTCCGACCGCTACGCGTGAGGACTCAATTCTTCCTTCCGAGCAGCATGTGCAGCTTTCGGTCCGCGGACAGATAAATGAGTCCTCCGTCGATCGGTTGCCAGGAGCTGGTGATGCCGGCGGGATCGGTGATCGGAAGGTCGTAATCGAGCAGGCCGGCTTCCTTGCCCTTTTTCACTTCGCGCCGGAAGGCATAGAGGTTCCAGGTAGGCGCGGTGACCGGCTGCGGCGGGGCCGCGATGACGGGCGGCTGAGGCAGGACCGCCGGCGCGACCGGCATCGGCGCGACCGGCGGCGCATTGCCCCCGGGTGGCGGGGCGGGACTGACGATCACGAGGTAGTCCTGCCCGATGAAGGCCGAGTGCGCGCTCATTCCCTCGCTCTCCTGATCGAACATCTGATAGTGGTCGTCGGGGGCATCGAGATTGTAGCAGATGGCCGCGTCGGGCGCGACGATATAGAGCCGCGGGCCCACCATGCGAAGTGTGATATCCGGCGATTTGCTGCCGACTGACATGGCCTTTTCGAGCTGCTGGCCGTCGGAGAAATTGAGCATGACCGGCTCGCCGGTCTCGATGGAATAGGGGCGAACGAACTTTTCGCCCGCCCGCGCCCCATCGCCGCTGTCGGCAACCGCCAGCGCCCGGCCTTCGGAGATAATTAGCTGGTCAGCCCCGATCATCCCCGAGAAACTCGCCTGCCCGGCGGGCAGGAGCTTTTCGATCGCCCGCTGGTCCCACGGCCGATAGAGGTCCTTGAAACAGATCCGGTCCACCATCGTGTAGACAAGCGTGCCGTCGGGAGAGAGGGCAAGGTTCTGCGGATAGTTATTGCTGTCGCGCTGCCAGCTCCGGGTTCCGCGAACGTGCCCGGTGAAGGTATCGAGCACGGCCAGGCGAATGACCGAATCATCCTCGGCCTTGATCACGGTGAAATCGCTGTCGGCGACGATGTGATCCACCGCGCGGTCGGAGAGGCGCGTCTGCCACGCGAGGCCGCCGGTCGAGCGCTCGAGCGCGACGACCCGGCCGGTGGTGGTGGTGAGCAGGATGCGATCGGAGACAGGCAGCACCTGATCGATCTGCTCGGGGCCATCGTGTACCGCCTTGGCGGCCACAGGCGCGCCGATCGGCATCGGCATCACGACGCCGTTGCGGACGATCACGCGGGCGCCGCCGTTGATGATCATCCGGTTGCGGATCACCCGGTTCATCCGGTTGTTGAGCGCGACCGGATTGTTTTCCGCCACTGGCTGGTCCGTGGCGATGACGTCGATGGAAGCCAGTCGGCCGATCTCCATCCGCCACGCGAACTGGGCGCCGTCCGCCTTGAACATCGCGATTTGGGTTGGCCCCCAGACCAGCAGTTCCTTGTCCAGCCACGCGCAACCGACTGCCTGCTCGGGAAACTGGTTGCTGGTGGCCAGCGGCCTATCGCTGCCGGCCGCGTAGACCGACAGGAGCGGGCCGGCCGACCAGGTAACGAAACGGTCTGGCCGCGAAAATTCGCGAACGGGAATCGCCAGCGAATCGACATCAGACAGCGTCGGCCCACCCGCCTGGAACGGCTTGGGAAGCTTGCGCAGGTTTTGTGGGACGGGGATGCCAAAGGTCGGCAGCGTGCGGGCCTCGCGTTGATACGCCAGCTTCCGCACCTTCTCCAGCGCCGCCGAGAACGCGGTACCCGCGGGGATTTCGGTGTCATCCGACAGCTTGAGCGGCTTGGCCAGTTGCGGGTCGTGCAGTTGCTCGACGCCCTGGGAGAGCATGTGCGCTGCCGTCCGCGGATCGGTGCGGGCCATCGCTTCTAGAACGCGCGGCCATTCGGGGGCCTTGTCGTTGCGCTGGAAATAAATGTCGCTAAGGACGTGCCGGGCGGCGCGCAGATCGTTGGCTGCTTCGTACGCGTCTGCCGCGGCAAGGGAAGCCTGCGTCGCAACGCTGGAGTTGGGATACTCCTGCCCGACTTCCAGCAACTTTGCCGGGTCCTTCGATTCTTCGGCCTTGGCCAGCGCCGCCGCGGCTTGCTTCTCGATGGGCTCGTAGAGCTGCGGGTCCTTTCGGATCAGGTCGGCAATCTGCTTTCGCGCTACCACATCCGCAGACGTGGGAGAATTGTTGGCCTCGTCGGAGAGCGGCACGGCGCGCATCGCCGGATCGGCCAGCACTTCCTGATAAAGCCGCAGCGCCGCTGGCAGCTCGTTGCAAACCTCATCAAAGCGCCCTCGGCCAATTCGGTATTGCACCTTTTGATCGGCGGTAAGGGAGGCATGGTCAGCCCGGTCGAACAGCGAGGAAACGCGTTGCCGCGACTCCGGCCGGTCGTCGGCCTTGAGGCGCTGGGCGAAGGTAAGCGCGTCGTTGAAGACCCGATCGCGGTTCGCCCCGGGGCGCATTGAATCCGCGCCGCCAAGCCGCTGGATTGCCTCGTCGAGCTTCGCGACCGACGTGTTATAGTCGCCGGCGGCATACATGATCTCGGCGTATCGCAGCCGCGGCTGCGGGTCGTCGGGCGCTTCGGCCACCTCGCGGTCGAGCTTCTTCTTGGCCAGTTCCAGGTCGGTGTAAACGTCCACTGAATCCGCGCCGGCAATGATCGTGTGATCGGAGGTCGCCAGCACATTGCCGGGGCCTTCGCCATCGTCCCAGGTCCGGGGCCAGTCCGGGTGCTCGTCGATGACTACGCCGGTCCTCAGATCCCATCGATAGAGCCGATCTTCCGCGGGCACATAAAGCGAGGTCGCGGTCAGGAGTGAGCGGCCCTGGATCGGTTTCGGCGTGCTCTCGATCCAGTAGATCATCTCGTCCTTGAAGTTGTCGTCGTCGAAGGTTCGCCAATTCAGGAAGACCAACGTGCGCGAGCCCGCCAGCATCAGTTTGTCGCCGCTAACCCCGACGAGGGTGTCGAACTGGTCGAGCTCCGCCACGTCGGTGTGCTTCACGCGCACGGCCAGGTCGCCCAAGTCGATCCGTTTGAATTCCTGCCCGCTGGCGGCGTCGTAGATCAGCAGGTGCTTGCCTTCCAACGGCAGCGTGAAGACCAGGCCCTGCGACACGATCACAGGATTGAAGGCCCACGGCTTGGTCCCGTTCTGAAGAAACTGACCGCCCTGAAAGAGCATCGGGTTAAACGCCGGGTTCATCGTGGCTTGCTGGTTCCGCGGATAGATGTCGAGCCAGTCGATCGACCCGTTATAGATGTCCAGTGCCGCGATCGCGCCGCGGTTGCTTTGCACGTAAACCCGTCCGTTGGCATAGGCCAGGTGCGATTCGTTGATCGGGAGAATGAAGTTGGGATTGAACCCGGCCCAGGCTGCGGCCACGGTGCTGGCGTTGGCCACTTGGGTGGACCAGCGCAGCACGCCATTGTTCAAATCGAAGCTCAGGACGAAGCAGTCTTCGAACGCGCCCGTCTGCTTGCTGGAATTGCCGACGATCAGCACGTTGTCGCCAATGACCAGCGCCGAGCCGCTGAACTGAATCGTTTTCAGGTCGGCTTGTTTGAATTGGCTGGGCGAGACGATCCAGTTTTCCTTGCCGGTCTCGCGGTCGAGGCAGACGAGCCGCGTTTCGCCGGTGTCGGGGATTCCCACCTGTGCCCGGATGGGGTCCGGCTGGCCCATCACCGCGAGAAGGGCGCGGTCGGTGACGGTGAGCGTAAGCTGGTGCGATCGCGGCGATCCCATGACGCCCGGCAGCGTGAATGCGCCATCGTGGTCGGCGCCGTGAGACTGGATCCAGCCGGGCAGCGGCACGCCGCTCTCGAGATTCAATCCGTAGACGCGCTCGCCGTCCTGGAAGAACAACTCGCCGCGATCGACGACGGGGACGACGCCAAGAGTGAGGCCGTTCTGTACTTCGTTCTTGTAGCGTGCCTCCAGCATCTGCGCCTGCGGGCCACCGGCGCGGGCAGGCTTGGAAAGGGGGACGCTATAGAGGTGCGCGCCCGGCGTGCCAGCGACCGCCAGAATGCGGTCGCGCGAGGCGTCGCCACCGAAGGTGGTGTAAGAATCGTTGGTCGAACCTGTCGCGATGGGCGCCGGCAGGGCCAACTCGGCGGCCAGCGAATCCACCAGCACAACATCCTTGCCGCGAACGGTGCCCTTGGCTTGCGGGTCGTGTTTTTTCAGGTCATCCAAAGCCGACTTTGCGTCGGCTTCATCGCCGGCCAGGTGATAGGCAATCGCCATGCGATATATGAGGCCCGCGCGGTCGGCCAGGATGTTGGGATGCCACTTCAAAAGCCGCTCGCCGATGGCGGCGGCGGCGCGGAACTCGCCGGCCTCCATGTAGTGGTCCATCAGCCGGATGCCCGCGGCCTTGCCGGAATCGGTCACGAAATACCGCGTGAAGACCTGCTGCAGCGTGAACAGGTCGTCGCCTTTAGCCTGCTCAAGCAACGTCGCCGCGGGCGCTTCAAAACGGGCGCGATAGACGTCCAGCCCCTCCTGCGGCCAGCGGCTGAGCCGCTGCATCACCAGCTCTTCCACGCTGGTGTATTGATAGATGCGGTGCCTGGCGTCCTCGAGCGAGGGGACCACCTTCTTGGCGTATTCCGGGCTGGTGAGCAGTTCCTGATAGAAGTCGGCGGACTTGCCCCATTCCTTTTGGCGCTCCATCTTTTGCGCCTTGGCCAGCTCGTCCATCGCGTTGACCGATTCGGGCGCATAGACGCCCTCGGCCGAGTCCTTGGCGTCGTAATTCTCGGGATTGACCACGCCACCGCGATTGATGATGTCGGCGCGCTGCGCCGCGAGCTGCGCCCCGGCGGTCCCCCCGGCCAGCGCCAGGAGTGCGACAGCGGACAGCTTTACGCTTCCCGATACAAACTTGCGCCAAGCCGACATGGGAAATCCTCTTTCAAAACTGGGGCAGCGCGGTAGGGACCTTCTTGGTTCGCTCAATGTTCGCTGGACGCCGCTTGCGGCTTCGCGAACGATGAATCTCGAAATTGGCGGGTACTGGTTTCCCGTCGCGGCACGTCCCTTCGTTCGCGAAGCCGCAAGCGGCGATCCCGGCACCCGCGGCGCACCGCGACCGGGCTATACGCTGTCTCCGAAATACGTCATCCATAAAGGCGCCAACAGTTCCACCTGGTCGCGCGGGATTCGGGCCTTGTCGGACCAGATCGCCAGCTTCAGCGCCCCGAGCGCCGGCGAGGCGGCTAATTGCTGAGGATCGGCGGCGATGCGCCTCAAGGCCCGTCCGATCAGCGCTGCCGCATTGTCCGATGCCGCTTTGAGGTTGGCAATAATCTCTCTCAGCAACTCCATCGCTTCCGGGGGCGCAACCGGCTCTTTCGATTCCTTGGCCGCGGCCGGCTTCCGCCAGCAATCATAGTCCGTTACCAATGCGATCAGCGCGTATCCAATCTCCGCCTCCCGCGCCAACTTGGCCTCGGGCATGCAGGTCATGCCGATCAGGTCTCCGCCCCATAGCCGGTGCATCAGGCTCTCGGCCCGGGTCGAGAACGCCGGGCCTTCCATGCAGACGTAGCAGCCTCGGGCGTGGGTGGAGAATGAGGACGCGGAGACGCGGGGACTCGGTGACGCGGGGACAGGGGCCGGTTGCATCTGGCCCTCCTCTTTCACCGCGTCTTCGCGTCTCCGCGTCTCCGCGTCGTCGGCCGGCCCGGCCGACCCCTCCTCCACCAATATTCGACGCAGTACCTGATCAAACGGTTCCGCGAATTCCACGTGGACCGCAGAGTGATCGTAAAAGGTGTTCGTCCGCTTGTGCGTCTTGTCGATGATCTGATCGGGAACGACCAAATCCCGTGGCTTGAACTCCTCCCGCAGGCTGCCGACGGCGCCGGAGGCGATAATGTGCGTACACCCCAACTTCTTGAGCGCGAAGATATTCGCGCGGTAGGGCACCTGCGACGGGTTCAGCATGTGCCCCGGCCCATGCCGGGAAAGAAAATAAACCGCCAGCCCCTCCCACTGCATTTCCATGACGGCATCGCTCGGCGCCCCAAACGGCGTCTCGACTTGGTGTCGCGTTCCCTCCACCCGCGCGGCGAGCAATTCCCCCAACCCCGACCCGCCGATCACGCCCACCTTGATCTCGCTCATGCCATGAGCGTAAGAGCCCCGCGCGGCGCGGGCAAGCGCGACCCCCGAGTCGCCCCCAGCGAATGGGAATATCCTAAGGTACGGACCAAGTGAAGATCAATGCATCGCCGGGATCGACGTTGACTCGCTGCGCTGAACCATCGAGGGGGTGAAGCGTGGCGTCTTTCCCGACGCGTTGCACCGGCTTGCCTTGTTCAAATTCGATGGCGGTTGGCATGGAGTGCTGGAAGTCGCGATTGACGACGATCAGAAAGCGGTGCTTGTCGCGGGCGAGGACTGTGACAATGGCGCCGTCGCCCTCGGTTTTGAGTGACATGAGGGGGGAAGCCAGATGGTAGGGCGTGGTTCCGGATGGAATATGCGCGCCGGTGTGGCCCAGCGACTCGACGTGAGATCCGAGGAAGACGGGTGACAATGCGCGAATCTCAAGGTTCATCTGCTTCACGCGATCGTAGACGGCGGTGCGGTTCCCGTTGCCGTCGATCGGTGAATCGCCCGAATCAAAACCCGGCTTCCAATACGTGAAGTATTCGATTCCCTGCGCGCCGTAAGCCAGATCGCTATACACCTCTTCCCGCAGGTTCTCGATTGTGGCGGTGGGGTAGGCGAAGTGCCGAAGCGACAGGGCGAATGCCCAGAAGGGTTTGTTTGCCTTTCGTGCCGCGTCGGCGATGATGCCGAGATTTGAATACCAGCTCGCGCGGACCGTGCGGCCTTCGATCGGGTAATAGTCGAACGACAGAAAGCTGCTGGGCACCGTCGCGACGAATCGGTTGACGTATTCGGGATAGGTCGGCACGCCCGTCTGGTCGGGGGTCGCATAGTCCGGAAGAAGGTTGACGTAGATCAGGTGATCGCGATCCACTGCGCGGATTTGGTCAATCAGTTTGGCTTCGTTTGCAAAATCCGACACCGGCGGCTCATCGCGAATGTAATAGCCGGCCAGGCCGGGATGATTCATTAGCGGCAGGACCGTCCCGCGCGGGTCGGTTGCGAGCTGCGACAGGCTAACGAGAACCTGCCCCCCCGCGGAGTGGGCGGCATCCAGCGCTTTTGTGGCTTCCTTGACGTTCGAGAAGCTGCTGTAGCCGATCGTGAATCCGCAATCGGCCAGTTCGCGATACCGCGCGTCGCTGGTCTGACTTTGGGGGATGGCCGACCACGCCAGAACCGGAATTCGGTCTGTCTTGGGTAGATGCGCCGGCTCTGCAAGCAGAATTCGGGACGATGTGAGGCACGCGACGCATACGAGGAGAGCGGGACAATATCGCATCAAACCAAATCCTCCCGTGATTCGAATCAATAGCCAGAGCACGATGAGATACTACCGCCGATGACCCGCGCCGTGGCAGGAGCGGGAAGGATATACTGTCGGCGATGGACCGGTCTCCCAAGCCTCTGGATTATCAGGGCCCGGCAAGTTCGTCGCGGCCGGCGAAATCGTCCCTCATGCGGGCGCTGGACATCGCGCAGTGGACGCTGGCGTTGGCGTCGCTGCTTGCCGCGGGAATTCTGGTCTTCATTTTCGTGGCCCACAGGATGCGATGAGCTGCGCAGCGCGCCTCGCCAATAACGCGCCGCTTGTGCAATCGCGAGGCTCGTCGAAGAATAGGCGGATGGACTTGTTTTCCATGACGCAGCAGGCTGTGGGTCGCGGGCGGGTGATCGTCACGTTCAAGGACGCGCGGATTCGCACGAGCAGTCGCGTGGTCGCCTCGGCAGGGGAACACCGCGCCACGCGCCTGGTCGCGCCCAATATCATCGGCCAGGCGCGCATCCTGGCGGCTAACGTGAGCCCCGCGATGGTGAGGTGGACGTGTGGGTGGAGATCGACTGGGGGACCGACCTGGAGATTCACGTTTCCATCATCGTGGACCCCTAAGGGGGCATCTCGCGATCCCGTTTAGCGGGCCCGCTTGCGGGCCGTTGTGATGCTGCGACGTGCTCGCCCCGTGCGAGTGGTCTTGCCGGCGCCGGGATCCCCGTCGATCAAGTAAAGGCGATCGCGCGTGAAGCCGCCGCCCAGAATGTCGTCGAACCCCGGAATACCCGTTCGGGAGCGAGATTCGCCCGTTCCGTCAGGGGCCGTGGAACTGTGCTTCCCTCGCGAACTGTCGGCATTTTCACCCATGCGGGCATCTTCGCATGGAGGCTTTGCTTCGGCAAATAGCTTCGAGTCCGTGCGATCGCCTTACGTCCGCTTGCCTTGATGGCGGTCTTCTGGTCTTCTCGTGCAGCGCGGTTAATGAGGCAGGTTGCTCGGGCGTTTTGGCCATTTCAGCTCAATGGTTTTGCTCGCATTTTCCATTTTGTGGGTGTTGGTGATCGCCGGGCTGTTGACCCGCGCCATCACGCAATACCGTCACTATCAGATCGTCCGGCCTCATCAGACTTCGCCCGGGGCGTCGTTGTCGGGAGTGACCATCATCGTGCCGGCACGAAACGAGGAACGGATCATCGGCCGATGCATCGCGGCGCTGAGGCAACAGGACTATCCGCGGGAACAGCTTCGGATCATTGCAATCGATGACAACTCAACTGACGCCACCGCGGCGATCCTGCGCGACGCGGCGGCGGGGGACGATCGCGTACGCATCATCAACGGCGATCCGTTGCCGCCGGGCTGGCTCGGCAAGCCGCATGCGTGCTGGAGGGCGGCCGCCGAGGCGCAAGGCGAGTGGCTTTGCTTCATCGATGCCGACACCATTGCGGAGCCGCTGCTGATTCAAACCGCGGTTCACATGGCGCTGGAGCGACGTCTGGATCTACTTTCATTGCAGCCGTTTCAGGAGTTGGGATCGTTTGCCGAGCGATTGATCCTGCCGACCGGTTTTTTTCTGCTTGCCTTTACGCAGGACCTGCGAAGCACGAATGACCCCGCGTCGCCGCAGGCTTCTGTCAACGGTCAGTTCCTGTTGATTCGACGAGCGGCGTACGATGCGGCGGGTGGGCACGCTACCGTCCGAGATGTCGCCGCAGAGGACAGCGCGCTGGCGCGGGCGATCAAGTCGCGCGGCTATCGCATTGGCGTCTTTGGCACCGAGGGCCTTCTACACACGCGGATGTACGGCGACCTTCGATCCCTCTGGGAAGGGACGGCGCGCCAGGCCGCGACGTTGCTGGGCGGAGTGCCCGCGCTCCTCGGGGTTGCGCTGGGAGCGTTGCTCATGGCCGTGGTTCCCCTGGCGCTACCGGCCCTTGCCGCCGCTTGCCGTTTGGCGTGGGCCGGCGGGGGCATCGCCGTCGCGGCGCTGATCCTTGCCACCGCCGGCTCCCTGGCCCTGTTCGGCACTCACATCGGCGCCGCGCGCTACTTCCGCATCCGGTTCTGGTACGGCCTGCTCTTCCCGCTCGGCTATGCCGCCGGCGCCGGCATCCTGGTATTTGCGGCATGGCAGCGGTCGCGCGGCCAGACCCGCTGGAAGGGCCGAGTTTACTCCGCCGCGGCGTCTGTCTCCGCGGGCTCGGTTCCGCACAACGCCAACGAGGCGGCCCCGACATGAGCCAATCCGACTCCAGGGAGACCCGGTGGATGGCGGCGATGGCGGTCGGGCTGGCGTTTTTCCTGGCCTATCCGCTTCGCTACGTGCTGCTTCCCTTTGTCGCCGCCGGCGCGCTGGCGTACATCGCCCGTCCAGTCATCAAACTCTTGCACAAGCGATTGGGATTTCCTCATTGGGCCGCGGCGTTAGTGCCTTTTCTGCTCTTTCTGATCATCCTCGCGGCAATCGCGTACGGCATCGAATCGCTCCTCGGCCCGCAGCTGGTCCAGGTCATCAACAATTCGCAGACGGTGACGCAGAAATTGTTGGAATCGCTGTTCAACACGCTGAATGTGAAAGACGTCAAGCTTTTCGGCCAGAAGATCGACGCGTCAATCGCGGCCACGCAATTGATCGGCGCCATCAAGCAGGCGGCCGGCGCTAATGCGCTGCTCGCAATCGGCGGCGGCGTTGGCGCGCTGATGGGATGCGTGCTGACGATCGCAATTCTCGCCTTCCTCCTTTTCACCGGGCCGCAACTGGCGCGGGGGACGCTGTGGCTCGTCCCGCCGCACCTGCGGGCGCGCGTTCGAGGGCTGGCGATGGAAGTAGACCCGATGCTCGGCAACTATCTTCGCGGCATCTTCGTCATCGTCGTGTTTACCGCCGGTGTCACTTACGTCGTCACGGGACTCATCTTCCACGTCCCGCTGGCGATTTTTCTTTCGCTTGCCGTCGGGTTGCTCGAACTGATCCCGGTGATCGGGCCGGTGCTTTCGTTTGTTGCATTCGCGCTGGTCGCAGTCGAGCAGACGAGCGTCGCCACGATCATCGGGTTTGGCGTGTTTGCCATTGTGCTGCGACTGACCATCGACCAGCTCGTCGGCCCGCTCGTGCTCGGCCGGGCCGCACGCATCCCGGCGGTGGTGGTGATCTTCGCATTTCTCGCCGGCGGGGCGCTGTACGGAATGCTCGGGGTGGTCCTGGCGATCCCCGTGGCTGCGACGATCAAAATCGTTCTCACCGAAATCTATAAGGGGCCGCCCGGACCTGAAGCGATTTCCGGGGAACCGTGATGTTGATGGAGAACTCAAGGCCTTAGTGCATGCGGCGCATCGACGGCGGTGGACCAATCCTCGGCCTCCGCATGCATCGCATTTTCCGCCGCGGCCGTTTCATGGTATTGGCGGGCGAAATAGGCCAGAAGGCGCCTGGGGATCAGCGGCGTCGGGAACATCTGCCAGCGGAACTTGCGGCCGGTGATCAGCACCTGCTTGCCTTTCATCAAGGCGACAAATCCTTCCTGCGCGACGTCGGCCGGCTCCATCAGGCTGCCTCGAAACGCCTTGCAGCCGGTGAGGCGGGCGCGATGGGCGAACTTGGTGCGGGTCGGGCCGGGGCAGAGGGCGGTGACGGTCACGCCCGTGCCATGAAGCTCATTGGCCAGAGCTTCCGAGAGCGAGAGCACAAACGCCTTGCTGGCAAAATAAGCCGCCATCAGCGGGCCGGGCATGAATGAGCCGATGGAGGCCATGTTTAGGATTCGGCCGGCGCCGCGCTCGATCATCCCCGGCAGGAACAGGCGGGTCAGGTGCGTCAGCGCGATGATGTTGACCTGGAGCATGTCGAGCAGGGGGGCGATATCGTCCTGCACGAACGGCCCCTGCATTGCAAAGCCGGCGTCGTTGACCAATACGTCCACGGCCACCTTTCGCCGATCCAACTCCTCGAATAGCTCCTCCGGCGCGGCTTGAACGGACAGGTCCTTAACGCAGATTTCGACGTGAACGCCGTGTTCTTCTTCGCACCGTGCGGCCAGGGTCGTCAGGGCCGAGCGATTTCTCGCCACCAGGATCAGGTCATATCCCTCGCGCGCAAAGAGGAGGGCGAATTCGTATCCGATGCCGCTCGACGCGCCGGTAATCAGGGCGGTCCCCGAGGATGCCCGTTCGGTTGCAGATGACAGAGGCGGGTTCGTTTTCGCGTCCATTGCGTCCCTCGACTCAGGCCCCACGCACCAACCGGTGCCTGTCTGGCTAACTTACCTGCACTGAGTCAAATACGGGACAACCAAAAAGTTAGCAAGATCATTCCTCAGCGCCGGTAGGATTTTCCGTAGGTGGGATTAGGATGCACGCTCAGGTTCATGCCCTGCGGCGCTGGGGAGCGGTCAACGGTGCCTGTTTCGCGGCGAGTTCGTCTTTGACAATTCATCCGCCCGGCGGGTACATTCTTTCGCAGCGCCATGGGCGGAAGTTGCGCGCCGCATACCGACACCCAGGAATCTCAACAGGAAGGCGAGGCCATGAAGAGTCTTGCACTAATCGCGTTACTGGCAGGCGTGATGTTCGTGAACACCGGCTGTGCCACCCCCGGTTACACCCCCGAGGAACGCAACCAGCGGATCGCCCGCAATTGGGATTACGACATCCGCCAGGCCAGCGACGACTTCGACTATCTCCTGTTGCTGCGGCCGTCAAGCCGGCTCACCATCTGGAACGTGCGATAATCGCCTCAACAATCGGATTGAAAACGCAAAGACGTAAAACGTAAGGTCTCTTACGTTTTACGTCTTTGCGTTTTTAAGCATCGCGTTGGCGAAGCGAACGATCTTCAACTCACCATGCGCAGCTTTGGCTGCTTGCGCACCCACGAGGCAATGTGCAGCCGCTTGGTGAAGGCTCCTTCCAGATGGTCGAGGTATTGCTTGAGGGCCGCCTCGTCGAATTGTGCGAGGAAGTCGGGTTGGGCGGTGGTGTTATAGCGGCGGATGTCGTCGATGAGTTGACGTTTGCTCATGGCAGATTTACTTTCCTTTCGCGGCTCGGCGGCGCGGGAAACAACGAGCGGCGCGGCTAAAGGCTGGCACCGATCATTCCCATCGGACGCAAGCCGCTGAATGCTTGAACGACAGGACGCAATGCCCCAACTGGATTCCCAATCCGGGCCTGACACCACCTCCGGCGCCGAAGCGCCAGATGTGCTGTCGGGGCTCTATCACATGTCCAACACCGCCGGGGCCGGCACGCAGGACTATGTGGCGATCAATCCGACGGCCATCTGGGCCGTCTTTTTTGGCGTTGCCAGCGTGCTGGTGGTGATGAGCAACGTGCTGCTGGCCATTCCGTTGGTCGGCGCGCTTTGCGGCGTGATCGCCCTGGTGCAAGTTCGCTCGAGCAACGGAACCCAAACCGGCAAGGGCTTAGCCATCATTGGGTTGTTCCTCTCCCTCGCCTTGGGAGGAGGGAAACTCGGCTACCTCGGGTACACCAGTTTCCGCACGTCCGCTGATGACGAGCGCATCGGCCAGCTAATGCACGAACTCGGCCAGCAGGTCATTGATGGAAAATATGATGCGGCTTATGCCGGCTTCACCGACGAATTTAAGCAGCGAGTGAGCCGGGCCGAGTTCGAGCAGGGCTTCAAGGCGTTTAACGAGGTCCCCGGGCTCGGAAAACTGCAAAGCATCGACTGGAACCACCAGGTGATCGGCACGGAGGAAAAGCCGGACACCGGCATCGTCGAAGCGTACGCGATGGGCTTGTACCAATATGCCGGAGCGCCTGAGGGGCGTCGGGTCGTCATGCAATATCAAAAGTCCGGCGGCGCCTGGCGGCCGGATGCCATCGAATCGATCTTCCCCACCAAGAAGCGGCAGAAGTAAGCGGCTTCCCGAGATCGCAAAATCAATTGCTGACCGCTCGGTTGATAAAGCGCCGGCGCGCCGCCTCTTGTTCCCTCTCCCTCCGGGAGAGGGTTAGGGTGAGGGGAAACCGGCGGCGCCTTCCCTTGCTGATCTGATGTCTACTTCGATTTCCCCTCCCCCATGGTTTCGCTCTGCACTGCGCCGAAAATATTCACCTCGCTTGCCGTCACGTCCGATAAAGTTTTGGACGGTGTTTCACTTGGCAGCCCTCACCCGGACGGTTTGCCGAGCCGATACGCTCACTGGGCGGTGCGCCTCCATGTGTGGAGATGGGTGATGACGATCAACACGGCAATGAAAACCGGGCGGCTGGGAATCGCGATGTTGGTCGTCGCGGTCGTCGGCTCAGGATGCTGTTGCTGCTGGTGCCATCACGCTGCTGACGCCATGCCCGCGCCTGCCACCGCGCCGGTGGCTCGGGTGAGTGAGAACGTCGTTCGATTTGGGACCGATGGGTCGGCTACGTCCGCCGATGACCCGGGCGCGGTCAATGTCTTTGGCGAGATGAAGGACATCAAGGCCGGCCCTGTTCGCCTGGTCGGCGATTCCAATTTCCAACAGCACACGTTCGTCGAGCAGGGCTACGACGCCGATCCGGCGGTGGATGCCACTGGCAAGTGGCTGGCCTTTGCCAGCACGCGCGACAGCCAGCATTCCAACCTTTACATGCAGCGGGTGGATGGCACCGCGGTGATGCAATTGACCTCGGAAGCCGCCGACGATGCCGCGCCATCCTTTAGTCCCGATGGCAAGCAAATCGTCTTTGCATCGACTCGATCAGGCAACTGGCAGATCTTCACGATGGACGTTTCGGGAAAGAACGTCACCCAGGTCACCACCGGCGCCATGCAGGCGATCCACCCGACCTGGAGCCCGGACGGCTCGCGGCTGGCCTACTGCTGCCTGGGAAGCCGCAGCCAGCAATGGGAACTTTGGACGACCAACCTCCAGACCAACGAAAAGCGCATGATCGGTTACGGGCTGTTCCCAAGCTGGTCGCCGAGCCGGGAGGTGGATCGGATTGCCTTCCAGAAGCCGCGACAGCGCGGCTCGCGGTGGTTTAGCCTTTGGACGCTGGACGTGATCAACGGCGAAGCGACTCACCCGACCGAAGTGGTCACGAGCGCCAATGCGGCGATCCTGTCGCCGACGTGGAGCCCGGACGGGAGCCGGCTCGCGTTTGCGACCGTGATGCAGCCGGCACAGAGCGTTGCGCCCCACAGCAAGGGCCGCACAGACGTGTGGGTCGTGAATTCCGACGGCGCCGATCGCCAGCGCCTGACCGACGGCACCGGAACCAACCTGATGCCATTTTGGTCGGGCGAGCGGGTCTATTTCGTCAGCGACCGCGGCGGGGCCGAGTGCATCTGGAGCGTCCGCGCGGATTCGGGAAAAGCAGCAGCCTTACCCGTCGCGGCGAAAAAAGACCCCGCGGCCCAGCAGGACGCGAGCATTCGCGACCCGGATCGATAAGACCAAGTTGCGATCAAATTAACGCTTCAAGGACGAAGCCCATGAAGAAGATGCGGAGCATCATTGCCGGGATCCTTCTGTTCGCGCCCATCATCGGTTGCCAGTCGGAGACCAAGCCCTACGGGACCGAGGCGCAAACATATCTTCCCGGCAAGGGCCGGCAGGTGTGGGCCGTGGCGCCTGCGGTGAATCTCAGCGGGCAGACCGTCGATCCCCTCCTCCAAGCCGACGATCTCTTCGAGCAGCTTCAACAGGTCCACGGCCTGACCGTGATCCCCGTGAACCGCGTCGCGGAAGTCTTTGCCGCGCTGCACCTGGGCAAGGTGCAGTCACCCGAACAAGCCGCCCTGATCTGTGAGCAGCTCGGCTGCGACGGGCTGATCGTCCCCACGATCACCATCTTTGATCCGTACGACCCGCCGAAGTTGGGGGCGGCATTGCAGATATTCGAGAAGGGGAAGATTGCCATCCCTCCCAATGTGGACGTCCATGAGCTTTCGCGTGATGCGACGCCTCCGCCGACAGCGGTTTTACCGTCCGCGAAGGATGCGGGATTCAAGCAGGCGGTGGGGATGTTCGACGCGACCAACGGCAGCGTCCGGGAAAAACTGGCGCTATACGCCAGGGGCCGGCATGACCCGCTCGGGCCCCTGGGGGAGCGCGAATATGTCCTGAACATGGACCGCTATAGCGGGTTTGTCTACCACGAGTTGATTAGGGACCTCCTGCGGTCGATGAACACTGGGGATCAGAAGGGAAATGCCGCCGACCCGACGACCGGGGCGAGCGCGAGGGCTACAGGCTCTCGGCAGGAGGTTACCGATGCAGGGAGAAACTAGAATGCTGAGCCTCGTCAAAGGCCGTCACCACTTTTGCTTCCGCTACGCGGTGGGCGAGGAAGCGAAGGTGCTGGAATCGCTGGTGGAGATGGTCAACCGGCGCGATCTTCCGTTCGACTGGTTTGACGCCGCCGTCCTCTCCCACCAGCTCGGCCAGCATTTGGCGAAAGAATTGAAGGCATATTTGCCGAAGAAAGCAGCGTGAAAGAGATAGTTGTGTGCTGTGGGTTGCAACAACAAACAACCCACAACCATCTCCAATCTTCCACATCGTGAGACGAGGATCGTCTTACAAGAGGGCCACCCGGACGCGCCGGCCGGTTGGCAGGTAACACAGGTTCTGGCCCGCGATCGCTGCCGTTCAACGGCGCCTTCGCCCCGGATCGCGACCGGTACGTATGATTACCGACACCCTGGCTCCCGCCGCCCCGACCGCCGCGCTGAGCTTCAACCCCATTCCGCCCAAGAAGTCTTTTACCCCATTGGTCGCCCAGTTCCTGGAATACCTGAAGCTGGAGCGCCACTTCAGCGACTACACGGTCAAGAGCTACGGCGCCGACCTGGTGCAGTTCGGCCAGTATCTGGGCGGCGAGATCGGCCGCCCGATCGGCGCGCCCGAGTCTGCGAAGCTCACGCCGCAGCAGGTGGACGAGAAGGCGCTCAAGTGCGAGCCGCTGACCATCCGCGAGTTCCTCGCGTATCTCTACGGCCAGAACTACACCAAGAGCACGACGGCCCGGAAGCTGGCGACGCTGCGGAGCTTCTACAAGTTCCTCATCCGCCGCGGGCTCGTCGCGGCCAGCCCGCTGACCACGATCCGCACGCCCAAGCAGGAGAAGCGCCTGCCCAAGTGCCTGGATCTCGATCAGGTGCAAAGGCTCCTCGAAGCGCCCGGCGACGCCGATGTCCTCTCGGCGCGCGACAAGGCGATGCTCGAAGTCCTCTATTCCAGCGGCATTCGCGTCAGCGAGCTGGTGGAGCTGGAGATGGCCGACCTGGATCTGCAGGAAGGCGTGCTGCGCGTGAAAGGCAAGGGCCGCAAGGACCGCCTCACTCCGATCGGGAGCCAGGCGATCAAGGCGGTCCAGCGCTATTTCGAGATCCGAAGCTCCGACCCCCGGTGCCAGCAGAGCCGCGACGCGGGGCGCGTCTTCCTTAACAAGCACGGCGCGTCGCTCAGCACGCGGAGCGTGCGGCGCAAGCTCGACAAATACCTCGTCTCCGCGGGCCTCGATCCGGGCATCAGCCCTCACACGCTACGGCACAGCTTCGCCACGCACCTGTTGAATAACGGGGCGGACCTGCGAAGCGTGCAGGAGCTGCTGGGCCATCAGAGCCTCAGCACGACGCAGATCTACACGCACCTGACGACCGCTCGGATGAAGGAAGCGTACGACGCGGCGCACCCCCGCGCCGATTCGGACACGATTCCGCATCCCGCGAATCCGCTGCGACATTACCCTGCGAAAGCGGGGTAGGTCCCCAGGTGATGCTCAGAACCCGCTAAAGCGGTTTCACCGCGCCAGGATTTCCTGGCGCGGTGAAACCGCTTTAGCGGGTTCTTGATTTCGCTATACTCGTGTCCATGGCCCAGTTCCGAACGACCAGTTCGCAAGCTCGCGAATTCAAGGACGGAAAGCACCGCTTCGAGCACTGGTATCGCGATAACACGATTTACTTCATCACGGCCCGGTGTCGCGATCGCATCCCAGCTTTCGCATCGGAAGAAGCGAAACTGATCTTCTGGGATCGATTCGATCATTACACGAAGCAATACGGTTTTGTCCCGTGGGTCACGACGCTTCTGAACAATCACTATCACACGCTGGGCTACCTGAGACTTGGCTCGAACCTCGGCCCGATGATGCAACGAATACATGGTTCGGTCGCGAAGCTTGTCAACGACATACCCTCACACTCGACAAGCCATTGAACTGGATCACGGATTAAAGCGCGCCTTGGAGATCGACGCCTTCCTTGTCGATGTCCCATATCCCCGGTACGGTGGATCGACGACCAACCGCAACCGCTCCTGACCCATAGGTGCTCAAAACGTCGATATTTGTAGTAGAATCGCGACACTTTCGACCTTGTCTTTCTGAAAGAGAATCCATGCAAACCGTCGTTCACGTCACCCACGAAGCGATCAACAAAATCGGGGGCATCGGCGCCGTCCTTCAAGGCCTGCTCACCAGTCGAACCTACCTCGATCATGCGTCGCGGAACATCCTGGTCGGCCCGTTCTGGCCCGCCGACGAGAAGGGCGAGCGCCGGCTTGGGCCGATGGGGGAAGTGCTTTACAGCAGCCTCGATAGCCTCTATCGCTCACCCTTGTCGGATCGATTTCGCGAAATCGAACAGACGTACGACGTAGGGATTGTCTACGGCCGGCGGCGCTACACCGATAAGGAGAGCGGCGTCACCAGTACGCCGGAGGTGCTGTTGATTGACGTCGCGCGGTACGACGCGAAGAAAATTGGCGAGTTCAAATTTCAGCTCTGGGAAAAGTTCGGCATTGAAAGCGCCAAGTACGAGAACATCTGGGACTACGAGCAGTACGTCCGCCTGGCCCAGCCGGCGATCGCGGCGCTGCACGCGCTGGGCGCGACCAGCTCGATCGAGCCGTGCGTGATTCTTTCACACGAATACATGGGCATGCCGACGGCGCTGGCCGCGATCCTGGAGCAGGATCGCTCGAATTTCCGCACGATCTTCTATGCCCACGAGGTGGCGACGATGCGCCGCATCGTCGAGGGCCATCCCGGCCATGACACGATGTTCTACAACGTCATGCGCTCGGCCATGGCCAGCGGACACTACGTCGAGGACGTTTTCGGCGATCAGAGCGGATACTACAAACACTCGCTGGTGAAGGCCGCCCGCTACTGCGATTCAATCTTCGCCGTCGGCGATTACACGCTGAAGGAAGCACGGTTCCTGGGCGAAGACTTCATCTCCGTCGAGGCGCAGCTCGCCTACAACGGCGTGCCGTGCTGGAAGATCAGCGTCGATGAGAAAATGAACAGCCGCCGCAAGCTAAGGGAATACTGCAAGGCGCTGCTCAATTTCGATCCGACCTACGTCTTCTCGCACGTCACGCGCTTGGTTCCGAGCAAGGGCTTGTGGCGCGATCTTCGCGTTCTTGAGCCATTGGAAGAACAGCTTCGCCAGCGGAACGAGACGGCGGTTCTCTTCACGCTCAGCACCGAAGTCCCCGCGCGTCGCGGCGACGACATCCGCCGGATGGAGCAGAACTATCACTGGCCCGTCGTGCATCGCGAGGGGCTGCCCGATCTATCGGGCGGGGAAGCCGCCTATTACCAGGGCGTGCAGGAATTCAACGCCCAGAGCCGCAACATCAAGATCGTGTTCGTCAATCAATTCGGCTGGGAACGCAAGCACTGCGGCGAGCGCATGCCGGCCGACATGGAGTTCATGGACATCCGCAAAGGCTCGGACGCCGAGTTCGGCCAGAGCATTTACGAGCCGTTCGGCATTGCGCAGGTCGAGCCAATCAGCTTCGGCGGGATTTGCGTCTTCACGAATATTTGCGGCTGCGCCGGCTTCGTGGGAAAAGCCGCCGGGGGCCAAACGCCCAACGTGATCGTCGCCGACTACACCGACCTGCCGGAAAAGGGCCTCCGCCCCGAGCAACTGATGAGCATCGGCCAGCCTCAGCGCGATGCCATCGAGGCGACCGTCGCCGCCATGGTGGCCGGCGAACTGATGGATCGCCTGCCGCGCACTCCCCGGCAGTTCGAGGAATTCATCGAACGCGGCTACGAGTTGGCCAAGAAAATGAGCTGGGAAGTCGTCGCCCGCGATTACGTCATCCCCGGCATCCAACGCGCCAGCCGGGCAAGCCGGCTGAAGCAGATCGCGTGAGCGGTGGAGATGAATCTGGAGGTGCGTTTGGCAGGCTCGATTCCGTTGCGGCGTCTACATTCCGACGGATCGTTGAGTCCGGCCAGCCTCGCCTATTGGCGGAAACAGCCCACCGCGAAGATCGTGGACTCATTGAAGCCCGGGCGGAGCGAGCCGCTGATCGTCAAGGCCGATGGCACTGTGATGCAGGGCAACCATCGAATCAAGATTCTCAATGAGCGCGGCTATAATATCGACGACGCCGCCTATCCCGATGGCGTTTTCGTCCAGATTCTCCGCGAACTCGCCGACCAGGGGCGTTGTACCGCAGACCTGCAGATCGCGTTTGATGCCGCGTGGGCGGCGTGGCGTGCCAACGACAAGGCTTCCGAAGGATGAAGCGCGCGGATGCGGAGCCGTCGACAACGACGATCTAGCGCCGTCGCAGGTACGTCCCGAAGAAAATCAGCACGACAATCCCGCCCATCAGCGCATACTTTCCCGTGTAGTAGACCTTCCGATTCCACTTCTTAATCGATTGGAAGAGCCCTTTGAGCTTGTAAATTGAGCTCGATAGCTTGTTCAACACACCGACTTTCTCCCCGTCGGTGTTTTGGGCCATGGTGATTTTTACGATGTGGTCGATCGTGAAACGGTTGATCGCCCGCACGATCGGATTGCGGATGGGCCGCGTGACGTCGCAGAAGAGAATGATGCGGTCCTGATCGGTGGCGTTGTCGACTGAGTGAATGTAGGTCTCGTCGAACATGATCGCCTGGCCGTCGCGCCACGAGTAGGGCGTGCCGTCGATGTAGATCCGGCAATCGTCCGAGTTCGGCGTTATCAGGCCGAGGTGATAGCGCAATGAACCGGCGAAGGGGTCGCGGTGCTCTCCCAGCTTGCTCTTGCCGGGCATCAGCGTGAAGAGGGCCGCGTTTACCGACGGAATGGATTGCACCAGTTCCACCGTTCGCGGGCACAGATCTCTGGCCGAGGGGAAAAAGTCGCCATACCACTTGAGGTAAAACCGCTTCCATCCGCGCTTGAAGAAGGTGTTGAAGGCCAGATCGTTGTAACTCTTGGAAATCTGGATATGGCCTTCGTGATAGAGTTTGCGGGCTTCTTCACGGATAACCTCCCAATTCTTCTGGAGCGGCTCCAGTTCCGGAAACGCCGCGGGATCGACCGTCGGCGTGTTCTTTACGCCGCTGAACAGGTAGATCATCGCATTGTACGGAGCCATGAAGGTGGAATGATCCGTGAGTTGCCGCCCGAACTTGTGGCGGACTTTGCCCCGAAAATGCACGTAAAGCGCGGACGCCAGCAGAATGTAGACGACGATGGACTTCGGCGTGATGAGCTCGTGAAGGATGACCCTTGGCCAATCAGTAGCTGCCAACATTCGATTCTGTGTACCGATGTCCGGCAGGAATTTCCAGTTGGGTTTATCCTGACGACGTCGCGTAGCCTTTACGAGGCGACCAGCGTAATAGAAAGGCCGATAATGCGAAGATCTCTTTGGGCAATTGCCGTGGCGGTGCTTCTGGTCGGAGCTGTAGCTGCAGTTCCTTCGACGCAACCGGCCGCTGCTCGGCCAGGCTGGAAACTCGTCTGGGGCGATGAATTCAACGGCGCCGAGCTCGATCGGAGCAAGTGGGATTTTGATCGCGGCAGCTTCCTGGCCGCCGGCGAGCAATGGCTGCCGGGATGGGGCAATAACGAACTCGAGTTCTACACCAGCCGCCCCGACAATGTGTTCGTCAGCGACGGCATGCTCCATTTGCGCGCCGTCAAGGAAGCTTATAAAGGCTCGCATTACACTTCCGCCCGAATCAAAACAAAGGGCTTGTTTGCGAAGAAGTATGGCCGCTTTGAGTTCCGAGCCAAATTGCCGACGGGGAAAGGCATCTGGCCGGCAATTTGGTTGCTGCCCGAGGAAACCAAATACGGTGCATGGGCCGCCTCGGGAGAGATCGATCTCATGGAAGCCCGCGGCCAGGAACCCGAGAAAGTCCTTGGCACGCTCCACTACGGCTCCCGTTGGCCGGCCAACACGCATACCGGAAAAGACTACGTGCTGCCAAACCACGGGACGATCGCCGACTTCCACGTTTACGCGATGGAGTGGGAGCCCGGCGAGATTCGCTGGTACGTCGATGATCAGATATATCAGAAGCAGGATTTCTGGTGGAGCTGCGCTGATACCGATGGACCGAAGGGTGTGGAGCCGGTCAATGAATCGGAATTGAATGCCTGGCCCGCCCCTTTCGATCGACCGTTTTATCTCACCCTCAATGTCGCCGTCGGTGGGATCTTCCTGGGCAACCCCGACGCATCGACCAAGTTCCCAGTCGAGATGGTTCTCGATTATGTTCGCATCTACGACAAGATCGATGGATATGGCCCGCCCAAACCGCGGGGGCCTGGCAAGCTGCCTTTCGATGGGCGGTAAGACTCATTGCGACGACTTCCGGCATCCAGAACCTTTCATGCCTCGAATTGTGTCTGCAATTGAACCCGGAGTTTATGACTTCACGTGACTCAACCGAACCGTTCGGCTACTGCCTGAACACCAGCACCACCCGCGGGGCGAAACTGTCGCTGTCGCGCGAGATCGAAATCGCGGCCGAGGCCGGATTCGGCGCGATCGAGCCGTGGATTGAGGAAATCGAAGGACACCTGCAAGCCGGCGGATCATTGAAGGATCTTCGTCGCCAGATCGAGGACGCCGGGTTGAAAGTCGCCGGGGCGGTGGGATTTGCCGAGTGGATCGTGTCCGACCGCCGACGTCGAGGGCTGGGACTGGAGCAAATGCGGCGGGACATGGACCTCGTCGCCGAGATCGGCGGACGGTTCATCGCCTCCCCGGCAATTGGCGCTCAGAATCCGGGCGACGAGAAGCCCGAACTGAACGATGTTGCCCAGCGATATCGGAGGATTCTCGAATTGGGTGAGCGCACCGGCGTGACGCCAGTGCTGGAACTATGGGGTTTCAGCCAGATCCTTAGCCGGCTAAGTGAAGTGATGTATGTCGCCGCCGAAGCGGCCCACCCCAGCGCCTGTCTGCTGTTGGACAGTTATCACCTCTACAAGGGCGGCTCGGATTTTTCTGGCGTACGACTGCTGAACGGCGCGGCGCTTCCAGTCTTCCACATCAACGACTATCCCGCCTCACCCCCGCGCGACCAAATCGACGATTCCCACCGCGTCTACCCCGGCGACGGCGTCGCGCCGCTGGACGAGCTCTTCCGAACGCTCCAGTCAGTTGGGTTCAAGGGTTTCCTCTCCGTCGAGCTCTTCAACCCCGATTATTGGCAACAGCCTGCCGAGCAGGTCGCGAAACGGTCCCTTGAGAAAACGCGCGCGGTCGTGCGGAAGGCAATGAGTACGAAAGAAGATTAGCCACAGAGACACAGAGAGCACGGAGGGAAGAAGAGAAGAGAAGATAGATCCGCAGATCGCGCAGATTTTCGCAGATTAAATGCGTTCAAATCTGCGAAAATCTGCGCAATCTGCGGATATATCTCTTCTCTGTGATTTCCTCTGTGCTCTCCGCGTCTCTGTGTTGAACGGCCTTCTCGCAGCCACTTTGTCACGGGCTGGCCATGCAATCGCCTACGACACGGGCGTTCAGGTGATGGAGTGTGCCCAAATTCGGCATATGATGGGTGGGGTCGCGAATCATCGGAGGCTCAAGTGAACAGAAGAACCGTGCTCAAGATCGTGGGACTGGCGGCGGCAGGGTCGCTGGTGGGACGAACGAACGCGGCGGACGCGCCCGCACAGCCGTCGGCGACTCAGCCGGCAAAAGAGGAGCAGACCGTGAAAGTGAAAGTAATTAATCAGAAGGGCGAACTGGTCGGGCCGATCGACATGCCGAAGGTGGTGAAGACCGACGAGCAATGGAAGGCGCAGCTCACTCCCAAGCAATTCGAGGTCGCCCGCGCGAAGGGCACCGAACGGGCGTTTTGCGGCACGCTGCTCGAAAACCATCGCGACGGCGTCTATTCCTGCGTTTGCTGCGGCCTGCCGCTGTTTTCATCCAACGCCAAATTCAATTCCGGCACCGGCTGGCCCAGTTTCTTCAAGCCGGTCTCGGCGGAAAACGTGGTCGAGCACATCGACCGAACCCACGGCATGGAGCGCCGCGAAATCCTCTGCGACCGCTGCGACTGTCACCTCGGCCACGTCTTCGACGACGGCCCGCGGCCGACGGGCCTCCGGTACTGCGTGAACTCCGAATCGCTCGTTTTCACGCCCACCGATAAAGTGGCCACTCTCGCCGACCCCGCGGCCGAACACGCCAAGACATAGGAGTTGAGAAACATCTAAAATTTGGATTTCGAGGCGATCACTCGGCGCTCCAAAGCCTCACAAGCCGAGGCAGAGCGGCGGCTGAAACTCTTCGACATGGGAGGTGCGCGTTCGCCGCGCCGCCTCGGGTTCTCCAACAGACCCTGCGCATCACTTCTTGCGCCAGCGGCGGTTCGCCCAGGCGGCAAACAGGATCAACGCGGCCGCCGCCAAGGCGATGAGCAGGACCACCATGAACCAATTCGTGCTCGAAGGCTGCTGAACCTGTGCCAGATAGTGCGTTGCGATCATTTCCACCTCTCTTACTCCCGAATCGCGCCCAGTGGAACGGAAGAAACGCCGGCGGTTGGGAAAGCCATCTTCTTGCTCGACCCCTCGGATTCGTGAACGAAACTTTCGGCCCGCTCCCGCGTCCAACGGACGGCCCGCCGCTTGAGGCGCCGGGCGCAATCCAATCCCGATTGAAGGAGCCCTCCATGTTGCCGCGGACCTTGTTGATTGTGTCGCTGCTGATCTCGCCGGTGTTGGCGCAGTCTGAGCCGCCAGCTCCACTGACGCTCCCACCCGGATTGCCGGTTCTTCCGGCTGATACGCAACCCGACCTGCCCGCGGCGACGCAACCCGCGCCGAGCCGCATTTCCGCGGTCACGGTTTACCAGGGGAACGCGCTGGTGACGCGCGACGTGGAGGTCCCGCAGGGCGCCGGGCTGGTCGAAATGGTGGTCAATCCGCTTCCGCCCGAGACCATTGACGGCTCGCTCTTCACCGAGAGCAGCGACGGCATTCACGTCCTGACCACCCGCTATCGCACTCGCGCGGTGAAGGAGGACACCCGGGAAGCGGTCCGCAAGCTCGAACGGCAAATCAAGGAATTGCGGGACAAGGCTCAGGACATCCAAAAGCAAATCGAGGTGATCGCACAAAACCAGCAATTCCTGGCCAAGCTTGAAACCTTCACGTCGGCGACGATGCAGCAGATGACCGACAAGGGAAATCTGAACGCCGAAAGCACGCTGAAGCTCGCCGGCTACGTCACCGAGACCCGTTCGACTGACGCCAAGAAGCAGATGGATTTGCAACACGAGCTGGAAGCGAACAGCGAGGCGGCCGCTTTCGCGCAGCGCGAACTGGGCGAGCTGGCGGCTGGCGCCAGTAAGACCGAACGCGAGGCGGTGGTCGTGGTGGACAAGGTGAATGCCGCGCCTGGCCACGTGAAGCTCAGCTATCTGGTGGGCGCCGCCAACTGGCATCCGCTCTACAAGCTGCATGCTGGCGGAGCGCGTGAGCCGGTTCAGGCCGAATACCTGGCCGCCATTGAGCAGCAGACCGGCGAAGATTGGACTGGGGTGGACCTGGTTCTTTCGACGGCGCAGCCGACGCTCAACGCGGCCCCGCCCGATCTATTCGCCCTCGACATCACCGTTGCTGGCCGAGGCGTGGTCGCCCAGAGCGCCGGCGGCGCAGGTGGGGCAAATATGTCCAAACTGGAAAGCCTGCAAAACTCGAAAAGCCTTCGGATGCGGGCGCAGCAGGAGCTGAACCGTTCCGATGCGCCGCAGGCCGGAGGCTATTTGAATGCCGCCGCTGCCTCAGAACAATATGCAGAGTTGCTGGCCAAGGAGGATACCGATCCGGCCGCCGTCGCCTCCGCGCGCGAGGGACCGAGCGTCGCGTTTCACCTGCAAGCCAAGTTCAGCGTCCCGTCGCGCAACGATCAACAGCTTGTCGAAGTGACGCGGCTGGATCTTCCCCCGGCATGGTTCTACAAGGCCGTCCCGATTCTCTCGCCGCACGTGTTCCGCCTGGCGACGCTTACAAACCAAAGCAAGTACGTGATCCTTCCGGGCGAAGCGACGATGTATCTCGGCACCGATTTCGTCGGCCGGATGAATCTCCCGCTGGTCGCGATCGGCGAGCAATTCACCGTCGGCTTCGGCGTCGATCCGCAAATCCAGGTCGATCGCCAACTGGCCAACAAAACCCGCTCGATCCAGGGCGGCAATCAGGTGCTCACGTACGACTACCGGATCCGTATCAGCAGCTTCAAGGACGCAGGCGCCCAGGTGCAGATCTGGGACCGTCTGCCCAAGGCCGAGGCGGAGATGGTCGACGTCGAGCTGGTCCACGCCACGCCTGATTTAAGCGCCGACCCTGAATACCTCCGGAATGATCGCCCGAAGAATCTGCTGCGCTGGGACCTGACCCTCAAGCCCGGCACAGCGGGTGAAAAGGCCGCCGTCATCAGCTACGAGTTCAAGCTGCAATACGACCGCAACGTCGCGATCGGGAATTTCAGCGCAACCAAGTAATCAACGACCCAGTATGGATTCCTATTGACGGGAAAATGGCGGGGCAGACATTCCTGTCTGTCCATTGTGTGGCATACGGCTGTACGCCCGACGGGCACACCGCCGTGTGCCCCTACATCGCACCAGATGCAAATCCTTCACCACGATATGGAACTTCCCAAGCGAACCGTCCTTCCGGCCGATAGCTCTCATAGAGAATTAACACCGGAGGAGCCTTGGCAGGAATACAGATTGGCGAATTATTGGTCGAACAGGGCGTGCTAAAGCACGAGCAAGTGCGGCACATCCTGAAAGTCCAGAAAATGTCCCATCGCCCCTTCGGCGACCTGGCCGAGCGGCTCTACGGGATCGACCCCAAGGCGATCGAAGACGCCTGGGTCGAGCAATACATCCGCACCGCGGGCGTGGTCGATCTGGAGGACCACGAGGTGGAAACCGAATGCCTGCGGATGCTGAATCGCCGGCAGGCTTGGCAGTTTCATATGCTGCCGCTGAACCGGGATTGCGAGACGCTCAGCGTCGCGACCAGTCCTGATAACCTGGTGCGGTCGGTCAACTTCGCGACCCGTTCGCTGGGGGAGCCGGTGCATTTCCTGCTGGCCGAGCGGCAGCAGCTCCGCGAGTTTTTGATGAAGCATTATCCGGTTCCGCAGTTCATCGCGCAGTATGCGGATACGTTGTAAGCGGATCAGCGCGATCCGAATGCTGACCCAAAGTGCCGCTTGCCCTTCGCGGAAAGACTCAATTCCCCGCGAAGGGCAAGCGGCCTTTGCGATCTTCCGACTTGTCGGGGCGGTCGGTAAGGCAATGGCACGGGGCAGCACACTACAGCTCTTGCGCAAACCGGTCTAAAATCCCTTGACATGGTGGAGGGTTCGCATTCCGACGTCCGTCCGACAAAAAACGACAAGACGCGGATTGTCCTGCGCCTGCTCAAGCTCCTGCGTCCCTACTGGCCGATGATCGGCGTCGGCCTTCTTCTGCTCATCCTCTCGACCCCGTGCGAGTTGTTCCCCGCCCTCGTTTGGAAGTACGTCACCGACGATCTGATCCTTGCCGGCAAGTATCGCCCGACACCCGTCCTCGGCACGCTCTTTTCCTTCGGCGGGCACGTCCACGGCAAGCTCAAGCTGCTGCTCTGGTCGATGGCTTGGCTATTTGTCGTCTATGCCGCCGGAGAGGTGATGGGGACGATCAGCACCAATCTGATGAACCGCGTCGCGCAAAAGTTCATCCTCACCTTCCGAAACCGCATCTACCACAAACTGCAATCCCAGAGCCTCGGCTATCTCCAACGGCAGCGCACCGGCGACCTGATGAGCCGGTCGATGGGGGACGTGGATGAGATCCAGACCTTCATCGTCAACAGCATCGATGTGATCATCGGCGAGGGCGTCGTCTGGATTGCCACCGTGGTGCTCGTGCTGCTGATGAATTGGAGGGTGGCGGTCGCATCGCTCTCGCCGCTGCTGGTGGTCTATTTTCTGCTGCGATACTTCAATTCGAAGATCAAGCCGATCTACGCCGCCGCCCGCGAGCGGCTCGGCGACATCAGCACGCGCTTGCAGGAGAATCTCTCCGGCGTCGTGGTCATTAAGATTTTCGGCCGCGAGGAGCAGGAAGCCGGGCGCTTTCGCGCCGCCACCGAAAGCTATTACCGCGAGCAGATCCGCGCCATCAATGCACGCAGCGTTTTCTTCTCGTTCACCCGCGGGGTCGGCTTCTTCAGCAACATATTCATGATCGGCGTCGGCGGGTTTTTCATCCTCACCAACCGCGGCTTTACCCTCGGCGATTTGATCGCCTTCCGCGCCTATTGGTGGAGACTCTACGGCCCGGTGCAGACGCTGGCCCGCGTGAACGACATGGTGCAGAAAGCGGTGGCGGCGGCGCGGCGCGCGTTCGAAGTGCTCGATGCGCCCGATGAACTTCCCGATGCGCCGGACGCCCAGCCGGTGGGGCACGTCCGTGGGGCGATGGAGATCCGCGATGTGACTTTTCGCTATCCCGCCGATGGATCGGGCCGGGAAGCGCCGATCGTGCTGGAGGACGTCACCCTGCACATCGAGCCGGGACAGACCGTCGCGCTCTGCGGGCCGAGCGGATCGGGCAAAAGCACAGTGCTCAATCTTCTCCTGCGGTTCTACGATCCCACTACCGGCCAAATCCTTCTCGACGGCCACGATCTGCGGTCGGTTCGGCGCGACGGCCTGCGAAAGCACTTTGCCCTCGTGCAGCAGGAGACGTTCCTCTTCAACGACAGCATCCTCGACAACATCCGCTATGGCCACCCTGAGGCGACGATGGAGCAGGTGATCGCCGCCGCGAAGGCGGCTAACGCGCACGGCTTCATCAGCCACTTCCCCAGCGGCTACGAAACCAAAGTCGGCGAGCGCGGCGTGCGCCTCAGCGGCGGGCAGAAGCAACGCCTCAGCATCGCTCGTGCGTTCCTGGCCAATCCCACCGTGCTCCTACTCGACGAGCCGACCAGCAGCGTGGAGCCCGATTCCGAAGCCACGATCATCGCCGCCCTCGACCGGCTGATGGTCGGCCGAACGACCGTGCTCACAAGCCACCGTCCGAGCCTGATCAATCAGGCGGACCTCGTTTACGTCATCGAGGACGGCCGCGTGACCGAACAAGGCGCGCCCGCCGAGCTGGCCCGCCGTGACGGGTGGTTCAGCCGGTTCATGCGATCGGCCGAGGGGGCGATGCCGGAGAAGGTCGAGTGAAGACGCGGAGAGGGGGAGACGCGGAGACGCGGAGACGGGGGGACGCGGAGAGGTTGGGGATCTTCGATTAAGCGGTCCGGTACACCAGCGTTCCCGCCATTTGATCGTGCAGCGCCTGCTTTCGTTCGGTGAAACCCGCCATCATGAAGCCGATGCACAGGATGATGGCGGAGATGTACTTGCCGAAGTAGCGGCCGGTGGCCCGGCCGAAGCTGATGCGGTTGCCGTTCAAATCCGTCACGCGCAGGCTGAGCATCCGCTTCCCGAGCGTGGCCTGGGCGGCGCTGGATTCCTGCAGGGCATAATACAGCCACACGAACGCGATGCCGGTCAACTGGGCGACGACCTGCAGAGCGACGGCGCCTTCCTGCGACCGCATCGCGCCCATCGCACCGAAAATGGCCCCGATGACCCCGCCAATCAGGGCGCTGCCGATCAAGCAGATGATGAAATCCACGATGTAAGCGACGAACCGCAACCAGAACCCGGCATAGCCCGCATACCCTCCCGGCTGGCTCTGTGGACTGTAGTAGCCGAGCGGCACCTCGCTGGGCGCGGTCGGAAATGGCGATTGGCGCTGGCTCGCGCCCGCCGCCCCGAAAAGCCCGGCGATCGTCGCCGCCGACGCCCACTGCGGCATCCCTTCATTCCACACCAGGTCCTGCGCGGTGAGCATTCCACCCGCCGCCATCTGCTGCAACGCCGCAAACTCCACCGGCCCTTGCTGTTCGCCCGCACGCGTGTAATACCACATTGTTTCCATACGCCGGACCCCAAAGTTGAAATGCCTTGAATCGAACCCGCGCACAGCATAACGCGTCAACCTGGCAGATTGAAGCGCAGGAGGTCCAGGGCGCCCCTGTCGGGAGGTCAGGGCCATCCCTTTGGCGCTCGCATTGAACGTAAGCTCACGCCGCGGGAAGAGCGGCTCGGGAGACCTCACCTGTCGGTGACCCTGCCGCCGCGCCGCCCCGGATTGGGTGCGCCGCGAGCCTGGGGGCCAAGCAGCGCCTCCAGATCCGGGGCGGCGCGGCGGGATCGCATTTCCTATTATCCATTCCACCCGCGCCCCTCTGCCCGCGGCGTGGGGGCTTGGACGCGAGCAGGAGGAACAATGCGGAAACGATGCTTGCCCCTGGAGCAGCTTTATTCGCCGCTGGTGGCGTACACGATCTGCTCCTGCGTCTGCGCGGCTGCCTGTGATCGCCGAAAGCGGGACGCTCAGCAATCTGCAATTCGACTTATTTCCGCGGCCCCACCGGCTTGACCCTAACCCGCCAGCCCTTAAAATCCGATGCGTTCGCAACGTTTGGGGAATGGTGTAACGGTAGCACAGCAGACTCTGGATCTGCTTGTCTAGGTTCGAATCCTAGTTCCCCAGTTGATTTTTCCCGCCTTTTTCGCTAGAATTCTCACATCTTAATGCCATTTGGTAAGGTTCTGGTAAGAACGTTGCTCCGGCATTGCTTCCGTGTGGGAGATCCCCATGGCCAGCCTTCAAGAGCGAAATGGTTCTTGGCGGATCATTTTTCAGCACAACCATAAGCAGCATGCCGTCACGATCGGCGAAGTTTCCGAGACCGAAGCCAGCCAATGGAAGTCTCGCGCCGAAAGCCTGTTAATGCGGCTGAAGCAGAACCTGCTGGAGATTCCGCGGGGCTGCAGCGTTGCCGATTTCATCCTCCATGATGGCAAACCGCCTGTCGATCCCGAACTGGCCAGGCACAAGGATACGAGGCTCCACCAACTTCGCGAGGCGTACATCAACACCTTCTCGAACGGGGCCATCGAGAAAAACACGCTCTACACGGCCGGCATCCATCTCGACCACATCGAGGCGACGCTTGGTAAGAATTTCATCCTCTCCGGCCTGACGCTGGCTAAGCTTCAGAAGCACATCGACCGTCGCGCGAAGGACGTTTCGCCCGTCACGATCAGAAAGGAGATCGACACCTTCCGGGCAGTATGGAACTGGGGTCTGCGGATGAAGTGGATGGACCAGCCATTCCCGTCGGCCGGACTCGTCTATTCCAAGACCGACGAAAAGCTGCCATTCATGAGTTGGCAGGAGATAGAGCGCCGCATCAAGGCCAGGGGTGACGCCGACCAGCTCTGGGAATGCCTCTACCTCCAGGACACCGAGATCGCCGAGTTGCTCGGCTACACGAAGGCGAAAAAGGCCCAGCCATGGGTCTACCCCGCTGTGGCCATGGCCGCCCACACCGGTGCCCGTAAGAGCGAAATCATCCGCGCCCGCGTTGAGGACGTGGACTTCGAAAGCGCCGTCATCACGATCAGAGAGAAAAAGCGGGCCAAGGGCGTGCGGACCACGAGAAGGGTGCCCATGAGCAGCCTGCTGGTCAAGGCGCTCAAACCGTTGGTCACGCAACAGCACGGCAAGACGTACCTGTTTGGATCAGGCGAAAACCCGCTCTCGGTTCAAGCCATGCATCAGGCGCTGGCGCGGGCGCTCGATGATTCGAAATGGTCGGTCATCAAGGGCTGGCACACGCTCCGGCACAGCTTCATCTCGGCGTGCGCCTGCCGCGGATCGGACCAGCGATTCATAGACGAATGGGTAGGGCACCAGACAGACGCCCAAAAGGTCCGCTATCGGCACCTCTACCCATCCGTCCAAGCAGCAGCCCTACAGAGCGTGTTCGGTTAGGCTGCCCGACCTCGATCCGGGTTATTACGGCGCGGGTCTTCCGGCAACAGGCCCTCCCGGCGATACCGCTCCAGTTCCTCATGAGAGATCACCCAGGCGGAGGACGGCCCAGTGCGCGTCAGCGACTTTTCTGCACGGATCCGCCCGCGGTTGCACCACTGCCTGACCTGGAACTCGCTGCGTTTTACTTCGCCAGCGAATTCCTTCGTGCTGTAGTGCGTCCTGGCAGGCTCCCGACTCGCCAGCCGTTCCAGAATCGCCTCAATGCGTTCAAGCCGCTCTTCGACGGACATCGCTGCACCTATTCGCATGCCGCCTGCATGACTGAGCCCCAGCCGCTTGGCCGCCGCCTTCACCGGGAGGTTTGCGCTTTCGGTAAGCATGAATTGCGCCTCTGGCTGTGATTTCGCTTTCCTGTCATCAGTGCGGCCGACCGGCCGAGTTCGTAAGCCCGCCCAATCATCCAGGCGAGCCTTTCGACATCCGAGTAGTCGAAGAAGCGCTCATGCTCGCCGGCTTCCGTCAGAACCTGACGGACCGCGTCTGCTTTTGTGTCTTTCATCGCATCCTCACCTTGTTAGCCCGGCGAATGCGCTGAGGCAGATGACATCCGCATGCGGGACGTTGTTGGCGGTGATCGAGACATCGCTGCCGGTCAGCTCATCGGCGAGGCCGACCATGCCGCCGGCAATGATGCCGGCGAGCTGGCAGAAGGTGACGGCGTCCATAACGGGTCCGATGCTGAGCGTGTTGACGATGGCGGCTGCGTTACCGGCAGCGATGCGGACGATGGCCTCCGCCAGCGCCTGCTCATCGAGGCCATGGGCCTGCGTTTCGGATTCACCGAACAGGCGAATGCCGATTTCCATACCGAAGCCAGTGATGGCGGCAATAAAGTCTTCCATAGGGAATCTCCAGTTGTGATGGACCCGGACCGAGTTTGCTCGGCACGTGCGCAGGCGATCCGGGTCTGAACGTGCGCCCACACTTATCGCCCGAGCGACTGCCCGCGTTCCTGCTCGTGTTGCTCTCGTTCAGGCTGCGGTTCGTCTTTGCCCGGCGTACCCGTAGGCGTGTACTGACCGGGGCCATACGGGACAAACCCGCTGCCGTTGAAGAGTGCCGAGGCAAGCTCCATGGCGCCCTGAGTCCCCAGCCTCGACATTTCGGCTTTGGCCTCCGGCATCAGATCTTTCAGGCCCGGCGCTACGGCCTGCACTGTCTCCTTGGCGGCCTTCAAACTCTCAAATAGCTGCTGAACGGTGTCGGACATGACTAGCTCCTGCGTGAAAGGTGACGGTCCGCAGCCGGAACACCCGGCTGCCGGTAGTTCGAATGCATCAGGGGATGTGCGCCCGCCGGACGGGTTGCGCGCAGATCCTGCACGAAGACGAAAAAGCCGAGGGATATGACGAGAAGCGACGTCCCCACGGCGATCGACGCGATGAAAGTCCCGACGGCGGCCCGGACGCGCCCGAACCTTGTCGGTCGTACGCCGAGGCGAGGTTCCTCATAGGCGCGCACCAACGTGGTCCGAATCGGCGGCACACCGGGGGTGAAGGTGATGGCCGTACGAGCCGGCAGGGCGATCACTTCTTCCGGCTTGCACAAGCGCCGGGCCTGCTGCTGAAAGTTCTGATTTGTGCTGTAGGAGGTGCTCGTGCTCTGGCTTCGCTGCGGCCCGCCTGAGGTGTAGGAGTGAGAGGTGCTCTTACTCCGGCCGCCGGATTCAACGACGATTGTCTCCTCGCCCAGGCGGGCGCTGACATAATCGGCCGAGCCGACCGCGCCGGCCCCGCCCCCGACATCATTGACCCCGAAGAAAATCTGGGTCGTGTTTGAAAGCAGCGTCTGATCCTGGCCGTTCGGCCAGCACTTTTTGAGCTGGCCCATGCTCTGGTAATAGAACTGCCCGCGGACCCCATACCCCCGATACTTGTCGATCATGTCTTCCAGGACTTCGAGATGCCCGAGCGAGGCCGCTTCGTCTAATACGAAATGAACGAGGTTTCTCTCCTGCAGCCCGCGGGCCACCACGGCTTGCAGGCACGACGTGATCCACATCCGCATGAGCGGCGCCTGTACCCGTTGTTGATCCGGCGGCAGGATCAGATAGACGGTCATCCGTCCCTGGCGAAGCTTTGCCGGGTCGAAACTGCTCGTCGTCGTGCTGTCGAGGACCGGGAGCGAATCGAGAAACCGCAGGTGCCGGCCGGCGGTGGTTAACATGGAACTTCGCTCGCGGTCGACAAAGTGCTGGAGCTGGCCGCCCATGCGGGCAAGTATTCCCCGCCACGCCCCGGCCTCCGTCATCGCCTTCACGGCCAGTTCGAGCTTCTGGGGATTGATGAGGACCTCGCGTACGGTCTGGAGCGAGCGCATGTCATCGCTGGCTTTTCCGTATTGCACGACCATGGCCGTCACGCCCGCGATCGTGCCCTCTGCAGCATCGTTGAAATGTGGATCTCGCTCGCCGGGCTCTCGCATGACCAACGCCTTCGCCAGTGCGTTCACCTGGTCAATGGCGAAGGGACCGTCCTGGTTGATCAGGTTCAGCGGGTTGAACGTAGCGGGCTTGTCGGTGACCACGTGATACGGGTCGAGCAGGACGATCTGTTGACCCAGATGCTTGCGGCGATGCTCGGCCGTCAGCTTTGCCAGTTCGCCCTTGTAATCCACGCACACACAGGAATCGGGGCAGGTCTTGAGAAACGGCACCACCAGGCTTTGCGATTTCCCGACGTTGGTCGGGGCGATGACCAGGGTGTGAACCGCCTTCGGCAGCCGCACGAGCGTGCCACGATCCTTTGCAAAGGCTGAGAGGAATCTGCGGCACGCCTCTTCCGCACTAATCCCCCCGCGAAACAGCCAGCGAATCGCCCGCAGCCCTCGCAGCCGTTGCCGGCCCGGCAGACGGCCGAGGATTAGGCCGGATTTGGCATCGAGCATCCCGGCTTTACGCAAGTCATCCTCTTCTGCCCAGCGGGCACTACCCAACGTAGTGAGCCGCGTGTAGCTCTTCCTGCCGGCCGCAGCGAGGCCGACCAGGAGGAGCAGCCAGCCGCTCGCCGGCCAGGAATTGGCGATGGCGCCGGCGAGGAACAGCCCCGAAATCATCAACGCCACAACCAAGATCGCACGTGACAACCGGTACATGGGCCGCTCCTTCCTTAGTTCTCATCCATGAATGCCGGCAGGCGGTTTCGGTTTGACTGCCGGTCAAGGACCGCCCCGGCAGGCAAGGCTTGCCACAAGGAGGTAAGTGCCACGCATAACAGGCACGCACTCAGTGCCATGCAGCTCACCGCCAGCGTCAAGTTCAGAATGGCAATACTAATCACGTATATGTCGTTTGTTGTATATACAACCAAACTGTTCACGATACACCTGCTCTTTCGGGTAAATCTCCTGCTATCGCCATCGGTTAATTAGCTGGCCGCGCGTGCCCGATCCTTCATCACGCGGGAGGCGGTGACGATGTCCCAGGACTCAGCCTGGCCTTTTTTGAGTATGCGCAGCGTTTCAAGCATGGCCTCTATGGCGCCGGATAGATTGAGCCGCCGTCCCTGAACGGTTACCACGACATCATCGGGGAGCGTGAACCGTGCGACCGAGGTTTTGACTTCCGTTGTCCTGACACCGGTGCGGGCCTTCTGCCGGAGCTGCTCACGGGATAGACCACCGGCATCTTTGAGCAGCTCGCGCTGCTTGGCATGGTCAGGTTCACCGCATACGGTGAGCGCTTTGTCGGTATCTACCGACTGAGCATGAAGTGCTTCGCGAAGCTCGGGGCACGCTTCCTGAAACTTGAGCAGCTTGCTCACCAGCGGCTGCTTCATATTGAGCTTTTCCGCCAGCTCGCTGACCGACCAGTTATTCTCCTGCTTTATCTTGAGCAGGAAATCGGACTTCTCCATCGGAGAAAGGCCGACCCGGTGAGCCTCAACGCACATCTGAATCTGGTGCAGTTCCGAAGCGCTCGGTTCACGCTCCAGGACGATGGCATTTAACTGCTTAATTCCTGCGAGTTTTGAAGAGCGCCAACGTCGTTCGCCATCGACCAGGTAGAAACGCTTCGTCGATTGCATCCAGTAGACCAGAATTGGCAGTAATTGGCCGAATTTCATCAGGTTATCTGCCAAGTCACTCAACGCTGCGGGGTCGAAACTCTTGCGCGGCTGGTCCGGCCGCGGTTCGATCTCATCGACTGAAATTTCGCGTTTTTCAGACACGGCGCACCCCCTTCACCGGATGGATCGTGATCTGTTGCTGTTTCCCGATCTGCCGTTGCACGCCGAAGGCACTCCCGGCAATCGCTAACACGCTCCACAAGCTTGTGATGATGCTGGGATAGATCGCCAACGGCGCAAAGACAATCACCAGTAGCGCCAAGAAGAAGGCCGCAACCCTTGCCAATCGCACGGCGACCCGGCACGCGTAGTTGAATTTCTCCTGCAGCCAAATCAGAAGATGCCGGCTCAACTCAGGGATCTTCTTCACAATGAAAAGCCAGATGCCGTGGATTGCCCGTTTCAGGGCTTCTTCGGCATCATGTAACCGCGTAAGTAGCGCGTCGCCTTCGTGGGCGAGCAATGCCTTCAGAGTGATCCGACTCATAAACGTATCTCCTTTTCCCATCGGCATTTCCATGCCTGGATGTGGAAGGGTGCCGCTTGTACACTTTGCGGCGCTTCACTTGAAGCACCAGTGCGGTTATTCATGGGCAGGTTCCCCGTAAAAATTTCGCGCCTGCCAGTCACGAGAGGAGATTTTGTAGGTGGGACCCTTTACATCTTGGATCAAAAAGTGGCGAAACAATCACGAGCTTCCGATGCCTGCGGAGGTCGCCGATCGGCTTGCTGAAACCGTGTTTAAGAAACTCGGGTCGGAATTATCTCGCCGCGTTTCCCCACGTCTTGAAGGGACGGACCCCGACGACGCGGTCGGTCGGCAAATAATGGTTTTCTTTGAGCGATTGCGCGACCCCGAGCGGCTATTGCCGCAATTCGTGAAGGATTCCGCCACTCTATACGCGTGGATGTTCTCGGAAATCTGGAGCCGCTATTGCCGTGAATGGAAGCGACCCGGGGCAGGGCCCCATGGTCTGTCCGGGTTTCCCAAATTACCGGACGGGTCATGTGATCCGCTGGCGCTGGAGAATAATCTGGAGTCGGAGCGGTCCGCGGAGGAGATCGGATTGGAGCTACGGGAAATTATTGAACTGGCGCTGGCGGACTTACTCCGCTGGCGAGGCCAGAAATGCGTTGATCATTTCGTGCAGTTCATTCTCAAGGACCGCACCCAGCGAGAAGTAGCCGAAGAGGCGCATGTTAGCGAAAGTGCCGTGAGCCGTTGCACGAAGCACGCTTCGTTTTGTTTTGCGCGCCGTCTCGGCTGGACGCCGGACCAGTTGGCCGAGGCGTACGGGCCGGCGGTGGCGATGAATTGGCTGAAAGCCATCGAGGGGAAATGAGCGATGCAGGCCGAAGAACGGTTTGAGTCGTTGCTTGTTGAGTTCGAGGAAGAACTCTCCGCGAACCACGCCGCGCCATTGGCGCCCTTTCTTGACCGCGCTCCTTGCGGGTACGAAGCCGAGATGTGCGCGCAGCTGCTCACGTCGGCCATACGCCGCAGCGCCGGCGGTAACGATCCGGTCTGGATCGATGCATATCTGGACGATTGCCCACGAGACCTGTGGCAATTTAGAACCGAGATATGCCTCGCCTTAACTGATGCCTTGTATCACACGAGCGACGCCGAGTCGGCTCGCCGCCTGGGCGTTCTCGATTTCGGGGACTATCGCGGCATCGCCGTGGCCGGATTCGGAGGATTCGGGGTCATTATCAAGGCCCGGCACAGGCGCGATTCAGAGAACCTTGTCGCGGTGAAACTGGCTCATCCCAGGATAGATGGCGCCGCCACTCTTCTGGACGTTGAGCAGGATGTGTTGCAGCGTCTCCGTGGCAGAAATATATCCGGAGTGGCTTCATTGCTTGACTCCGGAATATGCAAACGTCTGGATTCGAAGTTCATCATCACCAGCTGGATGCCCGGACAACCGCTGGATCAATGGTTGCAGCACGCTGAGTCCTGCCGGCCGGACCGTATGTCCGAGCGACTCCAACTCGCCTATCAGCTGGTGCGGATTGTTCGGGACGTGAACGCTGCTGGCCATTCTCACGGCGACCTTTCGCTGGGGAACATTCTGATCGACGCCGCCGCCGGCGGTCCTCACGTGTCGCTTGTGGATTTCGGCAACTCCGTTTCCGGCTTCATCCGCAATCGCAAGCTTGGCTTTAGCGCTGCCTACGCCGCTCCAGAACTATTGCTCGGCAAAGCGAGCCGTGCCTCGACGGCGACTGATATGTGGAATCTCGGCGCGATGCTAGCCACGCTTCTTAGCGGGCGCCATCCGTACGGGTCAATCCCCGAAGACATGACCTTTGAGGAAATGGGCACGCACTTTTCCAAGGGCACCCTCACATCGCCACCCGACCCGGCGCTCGCCAAGCTCTGGCAGGCGCTTCAATGCTGCCTTACGCCGGACCCGATCGCGCGAGTTCGGTACATGACCCTCGACACGCTGTTGCGTGCCGTAGAATCAACGCAAGAGTTTCCCGTTGTACCCACCGCTGGATTCCCCAGAGCCGAACCTTCAATTCCCAGGTCTGCCAGCCGTCAACCATTGGTTCGATTCAGGCGTACCCTGATGTCTTCGCTGGCGGCGATCCTCATGTTAAGTGCCGCGGCTGTTGCCTATCACTTTCATACCGCCGCGCCGGCAGGGGCCAGCGGCATCGCGACGATACCGCTGGCGGAGTCTCCGACGACGCACCCCACGGAGTTCACCAACTCCATCGGCATGAAATTTCGTTTTATTCCAAGCGGAAAGTTCACGATGGGAAGTCCCGCAAGCGAGCGGGCGGCCGAACCCGCTCTTAAAAATGGCAACGCCGAGCAGCAGCGCGAGGTGCAGCTAACGCGTCCCTTCTACATGTCGATTTACCACATCACCCGCGGCCAGTTCGCCGAATTCGTTACCGCGACGCGTTACGAAACGGACGCGGAAAAGGAACAGGCGCGTAACCCATCCTCCACCGTCTACACTTGGCTGAAACCCGGATTTGCCCAGCCCAACAACCATCCGGTCGTGGCAGTCAGCTGGTACGACGCCGTTGCTTTCACCCAGTGGCTTACCGAAAAGGAAGGGAAACTGTGCCGGCTGCCGCTTCAAGCGGAATGGGAATATGCCTGCCGCGCAGGCACCACCACGAAATTCAACTTGGGCGACGTGCTGTTGCCCGAGCCAGCGAATTTTGGGCAGAAGGGACCGAATTTTCACTGGACGACCCCTGGTGGTTCCTTCCCGCCGAATAAATGGGGCCTGTATGACATGCACGGCAATGCCTGGCAATGGTGTTACGATCGCCTGACCAGTTGGGCCGACGGAACGGTCAAATACCCAGATCAGATCACCGACTCGAAGACGGACAACGTTGAGCGCATTATGTGCGGCGGTTCATGGAGTTCGCCATCCGTCACCGTTCGCTGCGCCAACCGATGGGGCGCGTTGGCAAACACTCACCAGAGTGATCGCGGTTTTCGCGTGATTCTGGAGCTTCGTTGATCGAAGCTCATTCCACTTGCGCAATGGTTGTGCCGGTGCTAACAATCGACGTATGCCGTCAATCAAGGGAGGGAACCATGGCACGTAAGAAAAGCGCAACCGCTACAGAAGCCACCACGCAACCGCGAGCATTCGTTTCGGGAACCGAGCAACATGATGGTGCTCAAGACCAGCAAGCGAACACCCGTTCGGAAGGCAGTAATCGCCCGGCGTCCTCGGCGGCGCCGGAGCAGGACGGCGACGGAAAGGCTCCCCGCTTCATCCGCAATACTTTTTCCAGCAAAACCGCCGGCATCCGGGCCGGAGAGGACAAGCGCTTCAATGCGCCCCAGGTGTTCATCGACTTCGACGACGACAAGCGTGCCACCCCTGAGGAAAAAGCGGAACTGGCCCAGGCCGGTCTTCGTTACCGTCCGAAGGACAAGGGTTACTCGGCGCTGGCCAACGCCGAGACCCGCCAGTCGCGCGATGAACTGGCCCAGAAATTCACCGATCGCCGTATGAAGGAAAAGACCGAGCGGGGCAAAGGCAAGGAACGATGAACCGCACCGGTTCCCCGGTCTCCTTCCCGAGGACCACGACATTGGCCGCGATATGACTGAGTGCGAAGTCGCCCCCTATTGTAAGGACCGCAATGAGGTGAAAACCTAGCGACATAATTGCAGGACTACCTAGCTAGCAGCCCGAGTTTGAACCCGGCGGCGTGGATGATCGTTTGTCTGGTGATGTTTTCCTTGCTGCGTAACACGTCACCCGTCTGCAATGTCGCGTGATGTGGTTGCGTCTGAGGAAATCGCTATGTTAGGCGCATGGCAATCATTGCGCTGTCCGCCGGGCGACTGGCCTGGCGGGTGATGTGATCAAGCCACGAAATTGATTTATAAAAGGTAGATGCGCCCATGAAACGCCGGAACCGGCATGATTGCTTGAATCATATCTCAGGGGAAGGTGTCCACGAGAATCCCGATCCCCACATCATCGGCAATAACCAGCTTTTATCATTTGACTTGACCAGCGCGCACCGCTGTGCCAGAAGTATTTCTCAACAAACGATCGGACGATTAACGATACTGGTGGAGTGAAATCTACGGCACGGAAGCCTTCCCCCCAAGGGCGCGACAGAGGTATTGGTCGCGTTTGTGTGACGCTCGCGGACTTTCTCGTTCCGTTGAGCGGCGCGGAAAGTCGTACCGAACTCGAGCGATTCCGGGTCGAATATGAGGCGGCGCATGGTCCTACGGACCTGCTGAAGCGATACACTTCAACCTGGCCCTTGGAACAGCAGCAATGGTTGGCCGAACACGAGCCGCGAAAATGGTTTGATGGCCTACCGCCGTTTGCCAAAGCATACTTCTTGGGGAAGATCAAGGCCGCCGCTCAGACTGGGAAACTCGATGACGTTCCCGACCATTTCTTGCGGCTATTCATCAAGGGCGAACTCCTTGAAGAGGGTCCAGGCCGATAAGTCATTGTCGCGAGTCCTCGGTCGAGCTTTCTGTTACCCCGCTAATTGTCGGGGTTTCTCCTATTCCCACCTTGTCCAGCGTTTCGGCCGGGGAAGGCTCTTCGGGCTTAGGCGTATTGACGGGCCTCCGCTTGGGTTTTCTTGCCTTAGCTTGAGACGTCCGTTGTCGACGCTCGTCGGTCGACTGGGCAGGCTTGGCGCGATACCTCCCGCGGAACATTCGGACGAAGAACTCATTGGCATTCACGTGCATGTGGAGCTGCGACCGCGAGGGGAGCGACGACTTTTCAATCCGGCCGTGTATTGGCGTGCACATTTGAAGGATCGCTTCAAGAGAACGGGTGCCGTGACGGAAGCGATCGACCGTTAGCAGGGCATACACAATATCCTCATCGATCTCGGCGACGGCACAATCGCCCTCCGCTCTGGTCAACTGTTGAGTTTCCAGAAGGCTCCGCAAGACGATCGCTCGACGCACGATATGTTTGGTATGACCATCCCCCGTATTGATGGACAGAATATCGATGTGACCGCGCAAGCGACTTACGAAGTCCGGCCCTTTCTGCGATCGAAAGAGGGCCACGCGTTGCTTCTGCTCTTCGGACAGATTCTGGCCGCCCGCAGAGAAATGCCGGTCCGAGGTTGGATCAAAGTCGTCGAAGTTTGTATGTACTCCTCCGGCGAAAACGAATATCGCCCGCCCGAATTTGATCGTCTGCCGCGCGCCGTAGAACATCCCGTCTTGCATCGGTGCCAGAAAGTACTTGAGCCACCCCAACGGGCCGTTCAGTTCGCAGTCGAATTCATCAAAAAAAACAAGGGGGATTTTGCCCTGTGCCCGAATGCTGGTCAGTCGCAGCACGGCCTCCCCCAAGTCGTCCACACTGCGAAATTGGGCGACATTGTACTCGACCTCCTCCAAAATGTCCTTTTGGCCGAATCGGATGCACTTGGCAATCTGCTTAATAGCGAAGGATTTGCCTGATCCCGGAGGACCAAAAACGGCAACTGAGATCGGAGTCGACAAGGCGCCGGCCTGGCCTTCGGATTCGACGTAATTCTTGAGCAGGTTGTGGATGCCGCGGAATGTTTCGATGTCCGGCCGTTCGATCGTAATCAGCTTTCCAAACTCGATTACCGGCGTCGTAACGGTCAGGTTCGGATAGCGCTTGTTGGAGAAGGCGGGGAACTCTTCCGGCATGATGGGAAGCTGATTTCGGGGGAGCGTCACGTGATCGGCCGTTTCTTCCGCCGATGCCTCGCATTCGCCCTGGTGAAGCGTCTCGCGAATTCGCCTGTCCATGGCCTGGCGTTCGGCGGAATCAGTTGAGCCCGTCACACCATTGGGCTCATCGTTGAAGTCGCGATTCAGCACTTGCTGGTGACCATAGAGCACGATTGCAATTCCCAAATTAATCCTGGGCAACGGGGCATTTATAATACCGTCGGCTTCCACACCCCGCGAAAAGTTCTTGGCGTTGAGCTGGTGGCCCAAGATCTGCCACTTCGGCCGGCGCCCGGGAGGCTCGCTCGACGGCCGTTGAATCACGTCATCGGGCACGGCGACAACCCTGAGGCGTTGGTCGGCCACCCCGGATCGCGGCTCCATTTCGGAGATTAAGGATCTGGCTTTATCGACTTGCAGAAACTCACGGACGAACTGTTCGCCTCTTGGGTTCCCGCGTTCGTCAACGGGTGCCAAGTTACTATAGCCACGGTCGAAGACTCGCATGGAGGCGAGCAATCCGCGTTGAATTGCCGCGGCGAACAAATCCATCGCAGGGCGATCCGTACCGACCTGCGCCATCTCATGTAAAAGAGCGCCGGCCATCATTGTGTTCTTCCCAATGATTTCTCCATCGTCGAGGCGGTCGCGATAGACGCCCTCCTTGGCCAAGGGGGCAAAAACCAGGCGCGCCGCACGATTCCTCCCCAGTGTGTGTAAGTGAATTGCGGCAACCACGCCAAACCGCACTGTGACATCGCGAAACCGCGCGATGGCTCGTAGCCGGTCGAAATGAATGAGTTCCGTGGCCAAGTCCTCGATCGTCTGCTCCCAGGAGAGTCGCCAGCTGAGTCTGGCACCGGCTTGCCGGAGCGTCGTGGCGGCGGCCATGATTGCAACCTGCTCTTTGTGTTGCGCCAAGATCCTCCAGAAACTGTTCTCGAACGTCGCGCGACCGTTGCTGTCAATGCGACAGCTTGGCAATTTATTGCTCAGATTAACGACGACACGGGGAACGCCGCGCTTGCCGGTCTGATCAGAAAGGAATTGATCGATCCACTCCTCGAACTTGGGAAAGTACGAAATCCATCTGCCACAGGATTCGTAGATCAGCAAGCAGTCAGGCGGATTCTTATACAATTCGGATGCCGGCCGAATCAAGCTGGGGTTCTCCACTCGAGCACGATTCATAGGTGATTGCTCGTAAGGAGAAAAACGACAGATTCGACTCGATATCCGTTTGTCTCCCTTGTGCCTGCCCCGACTCCACGGATAATCCCGCAGAAAAGCCAAAGTTCGCCTAAAGGTTGAAAATGCGACGCTATTCGAGTTCTTCGGAAGGTATGAGAGGACCTCTACCCCGGATCCGCCTTGGGAGGCAAGACACTCATCCAAGGCGATAGCGCCAAATCTAGCGCCGGCGGGCACGTATAAGTCGGCAATCGTCTGCGCATCATGCCAAGGTTGAACGGTCGGGCGCGACGCCGCAGTGTCGGCAAAGTCATGTGTAAAGACATCCCACCCCGTGTCGCCGATGATGCCAACGCGAAAACGCTTCTCTGCCATCGCGGGGTAACTCCTCTCGTCCGTCCGTCATGACCGAATCGATTTGGCAATAAAAAAGTTAGGCGTAGGGAGATTAATCTCACAGAGCGAAGCGAGCAAGAACTCGAAGCGATTGCGACAAATTCCATCGGATTGATCCCAACATCCATAGCGGCCGGGACACCAATAGAACTCGCAACCGCACTATTGAGCCAAATCCGAGGCTGTCCTGCCAAAATGGCGAAAGCCATTCATCTGACATGCTAATCTTTCACAAGCCCCCGGCAGTGGCGAGAAGCGACCCAAGAGGCAACGTGCTGTTGAACGAACTGATCGCCGGAGTTTAATTCATCAACGGCGTGAGGAAAACCGCTTTTAGACTGTCGCGGCCGTTCACAATTGTTGGAAATATCTCCTCGCGCATGACCTGATGGTCGTCTGAACAAGCCTCAAGACAGAGCGCCACTCATCTGTAATCTGGGTACCGTTTCCTCGACCTCGGGTGACTGCAGTTGAATTAATGACCTCCCACGCTGATTGTGGGTGTTGGCGCACCAGCGTTTGATGCGGCAACCGCCTGTAAAGTCATTAATTCGGATATCAACGCGAAATTATGCTTTGAAATAAGGTCGTTCTTGTCGATGTAAAACCAATTGCCATCGTAGTAGGTGGAAATCCATGCCTCTGCTCCAGGATCTGATTGCTTCTTAACAAGTGCCACAAAATGTCTGTGTGGGTGAAGGCTCTTGTTGCCGGTCGCCACCGGGCCACTTGAAGTCGGCTTTGCCGCCGTAAGCTGAAAGGCCAACTGTTGGAATATGTCCTCTGCATTTACTGGTCCTGTCGAAGGATGTTTATTCGGGTTCGTTGTTTTGCCATCTGATGACGCGCTGATGTCCTCTTCCGACTTAAGGAGCGCATATCCAACGCTGTAGAGCGGTTCCCACTCGGCAAAAAACTTGTCGGCGTCTATCACCGTGATGAACTCGATTCCTTCCTTTGTGGCCTGCTGTAACATCCCGTACGCTGATCGTGTGCGAAGCAACGGAATTGATTGGGTTGCGCCCAGCTTTCCTGGATGGGGAATCGCCGGTGAATACCGCAATTCAATGCTAAACTGACAGGGCCATGCCGGATTCGAAGTTTTACAAGGTGACGTCGTCGGGCTGGGATTTGTTGTCGCACTGCTGCCAGCAATCGCGGCGGTTGCTACCGCCGTCGTCGTCCCCGTCGTAATTTGTGCCGTTGCGGTGTTGGACGAAAATGGATCGGGAGGTTCGATGTATGCGTCGGCGAAAATTGTCTGAAGCCCTTGGGGACCAGACCAGGCATCGGCAACATCCGCATGCATTTGAGCCACTTTCGCGTTCGCCTCTGACTCTTTCAGGCCGTCAGTGTTGACCCAAGCCCTCGACGGATCACAGTAGATCATTAGCGAGTCGTTGCCCGAGCCTGCTGGAGTGGCGGCGGATTTGCTGGCAGACAGCCAAATCGCGCCGTAATTGTCCAATGTCACGATATCGTCAACAACGGTGAAGTAGTCCCCAAAGCTCGGCGATATCCGGTCAACAACCAATGGAAGAATGATACCGATCGGCCAGTCTGAATCGAAGAGTTGGGCTAAAGAATCGACGGTGATGGGGGTAGTGATTTGTTGAACAAGTGCTGCGCCCTGTAACGGCGTGTACGTCACCGTTGGTTGTTCTTGATATTGCAAAGTCCCCGCGACAACGCCGTCATGACCCGTGTGCCCAATAAACCCCGTTCCGATCTGCTGCGGGAAGTTATATGTCGGCGTAAAGGAACCCTGAAACTGACTTTGTGCGTTGATGGCGGAGACATCGACGAACTGCATCGGACGATTATCCCGCACTCTTAGGATATTCAGTAACACCTGCTCGCTTGCAGTTCTTGCGACCGAATCGTTGTAGTTTGTGCGAGACCTTCGAATGGATGACGGCCCGAGAGTTTGACACCCAACCAACGCGATCAACGACAGGATTGCTGCGAAATGCGACGCTTTCACGATGCCTCCCTTTAAGGACATGAGCTGGCGACTCGCGCCTGGGCGCGAGTTGCTCAGGACATGCTGCCCCGCCCCCAAACGGCCCGGACGATTCGACCATCAGCCGCACGCGGAGATTGATCGACCTGAAGATCCACCAGGGGGTCTTTCACGAAGTCCTCACGTTCCTGGCCAATCACGGCCTGATCTACGGCAAGACCCTGGAAGTGGACGGCACCACGCTGGAGGCCAACGCTGCCATGCGGAGCATCGTTCGCCGAGACGCTGGTCGATCGCCAAGCCCAAAAACGTCTTGAGCGAGATGCTGTCGTTGCATCGCCCGTCGATGCCCCTTCGGAGTCGATGCCTTCGAAGTACCCGACCGGGATGCAGCGGAAGTAGATGCCGGGAGCGGGCGCCGGCCCCGCGAGACCGGCGAGGGCTACCAGAGTCTTTGACCAAGCTGGGCAAGGAGAGCGGCACCGAGACGCCATACGTTCGCGATCGGCGAAGCATGCACGCACCTTTATGCTGCTGCCAGAGGATCGAGCCAGAGCAGTTTCCGACCCATTACTTTCTCCGCGCATAGCGGGAACGGCATCGCAAATGGTCTGCGCCAAGAGCTTGACTATCAAAGCAACGAGGCGGGCACCACGATCGGGTCGGCTGGAATTAGCGTTGCCACCGAGACGTGCGGCCAGGTCAGGGTGTTGAAGTTCAGAAAGACCGTCTGGCTGTACTGGATCTGCGGGAACGGCACGACAATCTGCTTCGGCGCTGTAATGTTCTTCGTCGGCGTCAGTGTGAACACCGGCCGCAAGGCGCTTCCCGCGCGGGGAGCAGCCTCAATCGTGATCGGCAGCCCGTTGGCTTGGCATGCGGGCACGACGATCGTCTCCAGCACGGTCTCGATCCAGAAGATCGCCGTCATTTTGAAGGCGCGGGCGTTGGGCTGTTGTGGAGGCGTATGATTGTCGCCCGTCAGGAACGCGATCTCGGCCGTGCCGCCGGCGAAGCCGGGGTCGGTCGTCACGGGCGGCGCCGGCGGAGTCGTCGGATTGGGGGGAGGCGTCGGCTGCGTGCCCGCAGCGTCCGTCGTGATCACCAGCGTCACAAAGCTCTGAATGGTCTGCGAGGCGATCTCGTTCTTCAGGACGGTATTGGGATTGTCGAGGATCGCCTGGGTGATGGTGCCGGCCGCGTTGAATGAAGTCAAATCTTGCGGAATGCGCGCGGTGTTCGGGGTGTTAACATTCTGACTGGGGAACGGATGGGTTCCCGCTGGCGGCTGCGCTCCGCCGATCGGAAATGGATTGACGTTTACCTGTAAGGCCGGCAGTATAAAGTCCGGCTTCCCGTTCGTTCGCCCCAACGAGATGCCCTGAGCGTTAATTGTCACGCCGTGCGGAATCGACGCCATCCGCGAGTACGTCATCTTGGTCTCTGCAGGCTGAGTCGTCGGCGGAACCGACAGCCACATGCCCGGTTCGAAGTGAATTCCTGTAGCCGGTAGCGACGTCACGTCATTCACTGCTTGCACATACGGCACTGCATTGAGGAAGACGTCGCCCTGCGCGCCAGAACCGCGGTTCGGCACATTGCCCAGCGGCGCAGAAAAGCTCAGCGTCTCCGTCGTCAGGTTCAGCTCCAGAACGTTGTCACTGGTCGGGACCTTCACCGGAAGATTGGTGGGCGTCTTTGGGCTCTGCGGACGGAAGATCATGTTGAAGCCCCTCCCCGCAAAGTTCATCCCTCGCGTCGGATCGACCGGGTTCACGAATCCGACCAGATCGCCCAGCGGCTCCGACACAACATTGTTCTGCTGATTCAGCGTCGTCCGTGTGGCCAGCAGGCCGGCAAGGCCGGGGTTGATTGAAAGGATCCGCTGAAGTTGCACGTCCGCGGCCACTGCAGTTTGCGGATCGACTTCGTCAAAGTGAAAGCCAGCACCAAGAGATATATTGGGATTGCTCATGACGTATCCTTTCTCTTTCGCGCTTCGCGCCCACGTTTTGGGGAGGATAAGGAACTCCCTGTACGCGTAGAAGCAAACGTAACATTAAGATCGCTTCTGGCGTACGCGAATCATTTTCCCTTTCCGACCGCAACAAAGCTACAAATATAATTCGCGTCCGACGGAGTTGCGACGCTGGCATTTTGAGCCCATATGTCGAGCGCGAATTCAGTTGCGTTGAGAGACACCCACTCGATTTTGAAGATCAGGAATTCCTCGCCAGCACTCTGTGGACTATAAACTGTGGCGGTCACATCCGGTTTATCTACAAATGTGATTCCGTCATGGGGAAAAATCACGCGAAGCAGACGCATGTGCTTGTTGTTCGGCGGATTCGGAGGCATGGTGTTGCTGGGAACACTCATGGCCAAGGTGTCGGACACAAGGACCGTTTGGCCGCTTTGGATTGAGTGCATACAGTTATTCTCCTGCTTGCGGAAGCGACTCCTTCGACGAGGTCACAGTGTGGTCGCGTTCCTCAGCAACGACGAGACGGCGAAGAGCCCGAACATTACAGCCCATTTGCAGTCAAGGATAGTCACCTAAATAGGGGATGCTGCCGGAGGATCGATCGTGGTGCCGGACGCCGGGTCTCGAACACGCGTTTCTCAGAATGGGTCCGTATCATTCTTCATCCAGCCTACATCCTCAGCAAATCTTCGCGAGCACCTCGTTAATATGCTGGTGAACAGTGTGGTTCAACTCCCGCTCAAACTACACGACATAGCCATAGACGTCGTCGGGGATTAGCAGACGCGGGTCCCGAATTCAGATACTGACCTACATCATGTACCCGGTTTGGGTGACTGGACAGCACCCAATCTCCGATCTTAAACTCACGCAGCCGCAATCGGGGATTTTTCTCCGGGATTGGCGGCAATCCGAGCAAGCAACCGCTATATCGGCGCGGGCGGGCGATTTCACTCGATGGTCTTATTTCATTCCATCACTCAGCGGTAAGGGTGCGCACGATGGACTTGCCGATATCGCCGCCGCAAATCTCATCGAAGCGGGCAAACATTGGTGAGTTGTTGAGCTCGAGGAGGACGAGATGACCAGTAGAACGGTCGGTTTTAAAGTCAGCCGCGCCGAAGTTCATTTTGAGGCTTGCCATAAGTCGCATCAGTGCGTTCGCCTCGCTCGGAACTTTCGGAATATGCACGACCTCGACGTCCTGCTTCACTCGATAATCGAGCGAAGAAGACTTCATCTCGAACGCGAACGTGTCGTCGCCGACGACATAAATTCGAATCTCCGGCGCGATCAGTTTGTCCTGAAGGATCGAGGGCACGGAGGCGACGCCGTTTTGAAAATTAACGTTTGGCAGCAGCTCGGCCAGATCGTAGCAATAGTCGCCGCCGCCCGTCGGTTTGATGATGGCCCCGGATCGTGTCTCGAGGTCTTTTTGGAGATTGGTGATCAGCGTTGATGGAACTGCAAATCCGCTGTTTCGGGCGCGAAGCAAGACGGCCGGCTTGCTGTTCGCGGCGACATCCATGTCGCGATTGAGCATTTTGACGCGGGGGTCTGCCAAGAGCCATCCGTAGACGGTGTGGAACCAGCCGTGGCATCGATGAGCGACGGCCGGCCTAGAGTCCAGCATCGCGCTGAAGACGTCCATCCGAATGAACGCAGAACCCGCGCCGATGGGTGTGCCGTCGGTCGACAGTGAGACGGCGTTAGTATCCAGATCCCACCGGAATGCCGCCACGGCATCGATATCGTGCCTCGCATCAACCAGTGGAACGCCGAGAGATTGCGCGGCTTTCGCCAGAATGGCGAGGTTAGGATCCTTCTTGCCCCCGGCGAGCAATAGAGGCTTCATGCAATTCCCAGGGGGTTCACGGCCGCGCTGGTCGCGATGCTCGACCGCTTCAGACCATCGCGCTTTCGCTTAAAATGAGCCCATTGGTCCGCCCTGGTTTTGAAGCGGGCCGGGTCCCGTCGGCCACGTCGGATTGATTAATCCATTCTCGGCCGGGTGCAGAATAGTGTAGCTTTCCGTGTGTCCGGCGGGGGCGGTGTGCTCAAGGCCGACCAACGTGGGATGGTGCTCGATAAACAGCCAGGTCGGGCCTTCTTCTCCGACAATGAACGTCGTGACCGGCCCTTGCGGAATGTGCCCCTGGCCGATCAGCGGGCTGCCTGTCAGTTGTCCAGCCGACGCCTGAAGCGCCTGTGGCGACGTCGCGGAAAGCGCGGTATGGCTGACGAATTCCGACGCGTGAACGACAACAGAATTCGTCCGCGAGGAGACCACGATCGCGTCGACGGCACTCTTGGTTTCCAGACTGTACGAGGCGGTCGCGGGCAACATCACCGCACCGGCCATGCCGTGTGGCGGGTCCCCTTCGAAGGAGAAATCCAACACAGGGTCGCCGACCCTCGGCGCGGCATGCTCTAGCCGCAGGTGCGTCCAGCCGGTGCTCGACACTCTCCCCAGCGCGTGGATGTGCAGGGTCAATGGATCGTTATTCACCTTCACTACCGAAACGCTGGTTACTGAGAAAATCTTCACGGCCTGCTCCTTCTGACATTGAAATGGTACGAGGAACCGACATGCTACCGATTCGTACTGCTTCCTGGATAGCACCCTAAACAGGTGATGCCACCGAACGAAGGGCTCTTTCGAGAGGTCCATCAGTGTCGACACAAAGCGGTCGCAAACGCAAGGTGTGCCAAGCCTGCAGAGATAGCGCGGGCACGGTGCTCCACGAAGACCTCAACTCGCTGCTCGTCCAACTTCAATTGAATGCGGCTGACAAACCACGGCCCGGCCAATCTCGGAAGCTGCTGATAAAGCTGACTGTCTGAATGTCTTGCATGGCGGCATGTTGACCTCCGGCAGGATGCCCACTGAAACGCCGGAAGGACCAGGACTTTAACGGTAGCCAGTCCTCGCGTCGGCTCATCGCTTCTCGCGCAAGCTATTATAAATCGGGTTCTCGATTGGCACGTCACGATAATCACTAATCTTCGACCTTAATAGCGTGCTCGCCGTCGGCGTCAGTTACTGTGATGCTCTCAACGTTCTGTCGCGTCAGACAAAAGATGCAAACATCGAAAGGGGTTACGATCTGAGTGACGATACCAGTAGGAGCTTTCTGATAAAATTCGAAACGTGTGGGGAAGACATCTTTCTTTGACGCGTGAAGACGGTACTCCCATCCCCCTGTTGGATTCTCACCTTTCGCGCGAATCATGACCCCACTCCGATATCGCTTGGCCGAATACGAAGCGCTCTTCCCCCGTACCATTCCTGTCACATCGGTATCGATCGGGCAGCCGCCGGCATCCGCCGATACATCGGCGACGTCTGGGCTTGTTGCCGCAGAACTTGCCGGTTCCTGAGAGTTGCGGCACCCGACGACCAGCAAGAGAAGTAGTCCCGCAATTGTGATTCGCGCTAACATCGTGTTACCTCCGTTGAATATCGCCCGTAAGTCAATGACGCATCGGCTCGAAGTCAATCCTTGGCACTGACGTATCAGGCCCGGACACCGCAATGTTCCAGTGAAATGCAATTTCGTGATCAATTCGATTGGTTATCTCGCACGCGGGCTCGGGATGCGGTACTCTTTCCACGTGTGCCGAAGGCCGAAGGTTGTGGGCCAAATAAGTTGTTCGGGACTCGCCCAGGTAGATCTGCGCGGTAAGGACCACCAGCGCATGACCAACAAGTAATCAGGACGGCCGGGCCGAATGAATAATCGCTCGGTGCCTCTGTTATTTACCTTCCTGATTCAGTCTCGCACACTGCTCGCAGAGTCGCTTACCGCCCGTTCCACGAATCCGATGCTGTGGTGGAATCTCGCTCCCAGGTCCGCAGCGCGTGTTGTTGTGATACTTTTCCTTATCCCGGTCCCAGTGCCACGGGGATGTGGTCGGCATTATTTGTCCTCCAATGTAACACTTCACCCGTCTGCAACGCCGCGTGATGGTTGCATCTGAGAAAATCACGATGTTAGGCGCATGTCAGGCATTGCGCCCTTGCCCTGACTCTGATAGATAATGCGGGATACACAACCC
>Ga0182024_10001172_pt1 | contig 67826 bp, 71 predicted proteins | sample P32metaG_FD_120480 | JGI IMG/M metagenome (GOLD analysis project Ga0182024, IMG submission 120480) | Permafrost microbial communities from Stordalen Mire, Sweden - P3-2 metaG (Illumina Assembly) | ecosystem: Environmental > Terrestrial > Soil > Wetlands > Permafrost | place: Sweden: Stordalen...
AAGAAAGGCCAGGACGAGGATCAGGTGATTCGCGGCACACGGGATGTTCCGCTTACCGTTGCTCCCTTCCGGGCCTGGCGGGGTTCACGGATTACCGTTGCGCGAGGCCCAACCCTCGTCGAGGCTCCGCCCATTCTAGACCGCCTGGGCCCTTTCGTGAAGCCCTGGGCCCGGAAAACGGAACCAAACCGCCCGGGGAGAACGTAGAGGCCGTGACGACCTCCGTATTCTCGCGGAGCACGGCAGCGTGCGCCTGCGCCGCTCTGCTTGCCGCCGCACCGGCCCCGCGTCCCCCGGCCGGCAGCATGCTGGCCGTCGACTGGTCGCCGGGTGCGGCCCGGATCGCCGCCAGCTGCGCGACCTCGATTGCCCGCGTCAAGCAGCGCTTTGAGGCGATCGGCCGGTCACGGTCCGCGCGTACGTTCGACACCGTCGTCCTGCCGATCGAAACGGCCGCGGCGGACTTCAACGACGACCTGACCGCGCAGACGTTCCTCTACAACGTCTCAACCGATGCGAAGGTGCGCGCCGCGTCCCTCAAGTGTTCGACCGACACCGGGAACGAGCTCAGCGATCTCAGCGCGCGCCCGGATGTGTACGCGGCGGTAAAAGCCGCCCGGGCGAGCGGCACGGCCCACGGCGCCGCGCAGGTGAAGCTGACCGAGCTCTGGTTCGCCGTCTTCAAACGCAGCGGCGCCGGACTGCCCGACGCGCAGCGCCGTGCCTTCGTGAAGCTCTCGCAGCAGCTGGTCGGCTTACAGAACACGTTCATGGCGAACCTAGCGAACGACACGACGACGATTGCGATCACCAGCGCCCAGGCCCAGCCCTTGCCGCCCGATTTCGTGGCCGGCGCGCTGAAGCCGGCGGCCGGCGGCGGCTTCACGGTTCCGGTCAACGAATCGACGGTCAGCCCATTTCTGCAGAACGAGTCGGACCCGACGGCGCGCAAAGCCTTCTACATCGCGTATCAGAATCGCGGCGGCGCGGCTAACGTGAAGCTGCTCGAGGAGGCGATCGTCGTGCGCGACCATCTCGCGCACCTGCTGGGATATTCGGACTGGGCGGCGTTCGTGCTGGCCGACCGGATGGCCGGCACGCCCCAGCGTGTCGAGGGTTTTCTCGGCCGGATCGACCGCTCGATCATCGTGAAAGCGCGCCAGGAACGCGACGAAGATGCGCAGCTCAAAGGCGCGCCGCTCGACCAATGGGATCAGGCCTACTACGAAAACCAGCTCCGCAAGACGAAGTACGCCGTCGATCAGAACGAGATCAAGCAATACTTCCCCGTCCAGCACGTCGTGGATAGCGTGCTCGGCATCTACGAGCATCTGCTGGGGGTCACGTTTACGCGCACCGCCGCACCGGTCTGGCAGTCCCAAGTGCAGGCCTACCTCGTGCACGATGCCGCCGGCGGCAAGCCGCTGGGGATCTTCTACCTCGACCTCTATCCGCGGCCCGGCAAGTACGACCACTTTGCGAACTTCGGGCTGATCCCGCGCCGCGTGCTTCCCGACGGGAGCGTCCGGCTCGCCGAGAGCGCGATCGTCGGAAACTGGCCGCAGCCTGCTCCCGGTAAACCGGCGCTGCTCGATCAGAACGACGTGGAGACGTTCTTTCACGAATTCGGGCATTGCATGGCCGCGATCTTGGCCGACGAACCCTACGAAACGCTCACCGCCGGCTTCCGTCAGGACTTCGTCGAAGCGCCGTCACAGATGCTCGAGAACTGGGCCTGGGACCCGGGCATCCTCAAGATGGTCAGCGCGAACGTAACCACCGGTCAGCCGCTACCTGACGACCTCATTCAAAAGATGATCGCCGCGCGCTACGTGCATTACGCGCTCGCCACCACGCAGCAAATCCTCTACGCGACCGTCGACATGCGCTTTCACACCATGCGGCCGCCGGTCGACACGACGGCGGTCTGGAAGGCGACCGTCGCGCAGACCACGCCGAATCAATTCGTCGAGGGCACGGTACCGCAAGCATCGTTCGGGCACTTGATGAGCGGCTACGACGCCGGATACTACGGGTATCTCTGGTCGAAGGTTTACGCGCAGGATCTGTTCTCACGGTTCAAGGCGCAGGGCCTCACCAATCCCGTTGCCGGCATGGCCTACCGGCGTGACATCCTCGCACCGGCGCGGCTCGAGGAGCCCGACGTGGAGGTCGCGCACTTCCTCGGGCGCCCGATGAGCCCCGACGCCTTCTACCGCGAACTCGGCATCGCGCCGCCGGCGGCCGCTTCGCGCTAGAGCGCCCCTAGGGCGCGACCGGCGGCGCCTCGGGATCGAGCTCTTCCTCGCGCTCGTCGAGCGCGATCGCGTACTCCGCGTTCGCGTCGTCGGCGTCACCGCGATTGTTGGTCGGCGTCGTGTTGCCGTTACTCATGTGGCCCATCGTCCATGCCTGCTCTCTGTGGTCGGCGCTGCCGGTTCCGTACCCACTCGGACGCGAACGTTATCGGTCCCTGCGCAGTGGGTGCGTGCGGCCGTCGCGAATCATGGCCGGTGATGACCCCGCTGCTCGCCCCGTCTCCGACCGTCGACGCCGTCATGCTCGAAGCGCGTGCGGCCGGCTTCGGCAAGCGATCGATCAAGAACGAAGCCAAAGGGGCCGCGATCGACCTCGCAATCCGCTGCATCGATCTCACCACGCTCGAGGGTCGCGATTCCCCGGGTCGCGTGCGGTCGCTGTGCGCCAAGGCCGCGTTCCCCGCGCCGGGTGCGCCGCGTGTCGCCGCCGTCTGCGTCTATCCGAATTTGGTCGCGGTCGCCAAGGACGCGCTGCGCGGCACCGGCGTGAAGGTCGCCTCCGTCGCAACCGCGTTCCCGAGCGGCCTCTCGTCGCTGGACGTGAAGTTGCGCGACACCGAAGCGGCGCTGGCCAGCGGCGCCGACGAGATCGACATGGTGATCGATCGCGGCGCTTTCCTGGCCGGCGACGAAATGCGGGTTTTCGACGAGATCGCGGCGGTCAAGGCGCTCTGCGGACCCATCCACCTCAAGGCGATCCTCGAAACCGGCGAGCTGGGCTCCTACGACGCCACCCGGCGTGCCTCGGATCTGGCCCTGGAAGCCGGCGCCGACGTCATCAAGACCTCGACCGGTAAGCTCGGCACGTCGGCCACGCCGGCGACCGCGCTGGTGATGGCCGAAGCCCTGCGCGACTTCCAGCGCCGCACGGGTCAGCGGCGGGGGCTCAAGGTCGCGGGCGGCGTGCGCACAACGAAATCCGCGATCGCGTACCTGGTGCTGCTCGACGAGATCCTCGGCGACGCGTGGCTATCACCCGACCTGTTTCGGATCGGCGCCTCCGCGCTGCTCGACGACCTGCTGCTGCAGCGCGAGAAGCTCGTCACCGGCCGCTACGGGTCGCTGGACTACATCGCCCGCGACTGACCCCGGCCGCACGCGGTAACCGCGTCCCGCCCGCCGAACCTCCGGGTATGGCCCTGGCCTACGCACCGTCGCTCGAAACGACGCCCGTCCGCATCGCGCCGCGCTACGACCACTTCATCGGCGGGAAGTGGCAGCCGTCGTCCGACGGCGGCACCTTCCCGACCATCAATCCGGCCACCGGCGCGACGCTGTCGCACGTCGCGAACGGAACCCCTGAGGATGTCGCGCGCGCCGTCGCGGCGGCGCGGCGCGCCTACGGCGGCATCTGGAAGTCGATGCGTCCGGCCGACCGCGCGAAGTACGTGTACCGGATCGCGCGCGCGATCACGGAGCGCTCGCGCGAGCTGGCGGTGCTCGAATCGATGGATGGCGGCAAACCGATCAAGGAATCGCGCGACTTCGACATCGTGCAGGCCGCAGCGCACTTCTTCTATTACGCCGGCTGGGCCGACAAACTGCGCTACGCTGTCGCCGGAACGGCCGCGGTCGAGCCGCTCGGCGTGGTCGGCGCGATCGTGCCCTGGAACTTTCCACTGCTGATGGCGGCGTGGAAGATCGCCCCCGCGATTGCGGCCGGCAACACGATCGTGCTCAAGCCTGCCGAGACGACGCCGCTGACGGCCCTGCTGCTGGCCGAGATTTGCGCCGAGGCCGGCCTCCCGCCAGGCGTGGTCAACATCGTGACCGGTGACGGGGTCGCGGGCGCTGCCCTCGTCGAGCACCCGGACGTGGACAAGATCGCGTTCACCGGCTCGACCGAGGTCGGCAAGATCATCCAGCGCACGCTGGCCGGCCGGCGCACGCCACGGACGCTCGAGCTCGGCGGCAAGGCCGCGAACATCGTGTTCGCCGATGCGCCGCTCGACCAGGCGATCGAGGGCGTCGTCAACGGCATCTACTTCAACCAGGGTCACGTCTGCTGCGCGGGTTCGCGGCTGCTGGTGCAGGAGCCGATCCACGACGAGGTGGTCGAACGCCTGACCGCCCGGATCGAGACCCTGCGTCTGGGCGATCCGCTCGACAAGAACACGGATATCGGTGCGATCAATTCCGCCGCCCAGCACGCCAAGATCACCGAACTCGTGCGCAGCGGCGTGGCTGAGGGCGCAGTGCTCCATCAGCAGTCGTGCGCGCTGCCGGACCGCGGCTGGTTCTTTCCGGCGTCGTTCTTCACCGGCGTCTCGCCGTCGCATCGCATCGCGCGCGAAGAGATCTTCGGGCCGGTCCTTTCGATCATGACCTTTCGCACCGCCGATGAAGCGATCGAGAAAGCGAACAACACGCCCTACGGACTCTCGGCCGGCGTCTGGACCGACAAGGGCGCGAAGTCGATGTACGTCGCCCAGCGTCTCCAAGCCGGTGTCGTGTGGTGCTCGACGTTCAACCAGTTCGACCCGAGTTCGCCGTTCGGCGGGTACCGCGAATCGGGTTTCGGCCGCGAGGGCGGCGTCGCGGGGCTGCGGCCCTACCTCCGCTGAGCGCGGACTCGCTATTCAGCCGGTCCCGCGAACAACACCAGATTCCCATCGGGGTCGACGATGATGAAGGTCCTCGCGCCCCAAGGTTCCTTCTTCAGCGCTTGAGAGAAGCGAACGCCCGACGCTTGGAACTCGAGAAACAGTTTCTTGATTTCCGCGGGAGTCTCGACGGTGATCGAGGCGGAGAGCAGATGCTCGCGTTCCCGGATGTCGCCGACGAAGACCGGCTCGCAAACCATTCGCAGGTTCAGTCGCGCATTGTCCCGATGGACCTGTCCGTAGAACGGCGGATCACCATACACGACGGCAATGGCGAAGCCGAGCTTGGATGTAAAGTACGCGCACGATGCCTTTACGTCGGCCACGTAGAGCTGAGCTTCGGTAGAACTCAGGACCGGGTGATTCCGGGTTGCTATTATCTTGCGCGTCATAGCGTGGGCTCCTGAAATGAGCGCCTGCCATCCATCGAAACCGGCGTGTCGTGCGACGAGCTCCTAGGCGTCGGCGAGCCGGAAGGTTGCGCGCAGTATCTCTTCGTCGCCGAGATGACTGAAATCGGGCAACGTCGCACGGATGTCGGCCGCGACCGGGTAATACTGTTCGCGATGCCAACGGAGATACTGCTTCGCTTACTTCTTAAGATTCTCGATATTCGGCATGGGCGCAAAATTGAGTTGGTGCAGTAGGCGGCCAACGATACCGTGTCCGGCGCTGATTTGTCAAACGACCCAAGTGCTCAATCTGGCCGCAACCCGGCGCTCCCGGCTGCGGTAGTAAGGAAGTGCCCAGCCGGCGCGGGATTGAGCGCAGTCGCGGGTAAAGGCGGGAACGTGGACACGCTGGCTGCAGCAACAGTCGACCGTGAAGCGATGGCGGCGCGTTATCGTGCCAACCGGCAGTGGACCGCGGACCTTTTCGCGATGATCGCACCGGAAGCGTACGAAGACGCACCGCTGCCGTTGCGCCACCCGTTCGTCTTCTACGACGGGCACATCCCCGGTTTTGCGTTCATCACCCTGGTGCGGGATGCGCTTGGGCGCCCCTCGCTCGACCCCGAGTTGGAGCGATTGTTCAACCGCGGAATCGATCCGCGCGATTCCACGGTCGCGGCCCAGCACAAGCGCTCCGCCTGGCCCGACCGCGCAACCGTGCACCGCTTCACCGGCGCCGCGGATGCGGCGATCTTCGACGCGTACGCCCACGCGGTGCTCGAGGATCCAGCCAATCCGCGTCTGGTCCGCGCCGAGGCTGCCTACAACATCCTCGAGCACGAGGAGATGCACCACGAGACGTTCGCCTACATCCTGCACCGGCTCGCGCGCGAGCGACAGCGCGGCATTCGCAGCGAGCATCGCGACGTGCCGGCGGCGCGGCACGACCCGGTTCGGATCCCCGCGGGAACCGCGACCCTCGGCGCGCGACGCGACGCGTTGCCGTTCGGCTGGGACAACGAGTTCGACGAGACCGCGGTCGCCGCCGGCGCCTTCGGCATCGACGTGCACGACGTCACCAACGGCGAGTTTCTGGAATTCGTGCGCGCCGGCGCCGCGCCGCCGCCCAATTGGTTCGAGCGCGACGGCGCGTGGATGCTGCGCGGCGTGTTCGAGGATCTGCCGCTGCCGCGCTCGTGGCCGGTCTACGTCTCGCAGCAGCAAGCCGCGGCGTTTGCGGCCTGGAGCGGTGGGCGGCTTCCGACCGAGGCGGAGTATCACCGCGCTGCCTACGGAACGCCGGCCGGCGACGAGCGCCCCTTCCCGTGGGGCGGCGACGCGCCGGATGCGGCGCGGCACGGAAACTTCGACTGGCGGCGCTTCGATCCCGAACCGGTCGGCTCGTCACCGCAAGGCGCGAGCGCCTGGGGCGTGCACGACTTGATCGGCAACGGCTGGGAGTGGACGAGCACGCCGTTTGCCCCGCTGCCGGGGTTCCGGCCCATGGCCAGCTATCCGCTGTATTCCGCCGATTTCTTCGACGGCATGCACTACGTGATGAAGGGTGCCTCGCCGGTTACGAATGCGACGCTCGTCCGGCGCTCGTTCCGCAACTGGTTCTACCTCGATTATCCCTACATGTACGCGACGTTCCGCCGCGCGTACGACTGACGGCCGTACGCGCGGCGGACCTCGCTCAGCGCCCCCCGATCAGTGGGGCGACATGTAGTTGAACTTGCGCAGCGTCGCTTGACCCTGCGGACTCGCGACCATCGCCACGAACGCCCGGCCCAAGGCCGCGTTCTTGGCGTTCTTCGTCACCGTCATGACGTAGGTCGAAACAACGTTGTACTTGTCGTCGATCGGAATCGCCAAGAAGCGCGCCGGGTTGATGTCCGAAGCGAAGGTGATCCCGGCGTTGCAGTCGAGACCGATCGCGGCCACGACGTCGCTGCCCTTTTCACTCGACACCAGGATGTTCTTACGAACCGCCGTGACCCAGTCGAAACCGTAGTCCGCGGCCGCGTTCTGAATCACCGTACTGGCCAGTTTTCCGACTGCCGACGTCGGTGTGCCCATCGACAGCTTGACGCCCGGGTTGCCGAGATCTTTGAGGCTATGGATGTTAGCGGGATTGGACTTTGGAACCAAGATCATCTCTTTGTTCCGCAAGATCGGCGTGACCGGATCGATGAACTGCGTTTCCTTATCCGTGATGCTGCTGCCGACGAGCACGACGTCGATCGGCGTGCCGGCATCGATCGCTTTGCCGATCGTCGCCCCGCCGAGGTATTTCGCTTCGACCTGGACGTTGGGGTGTTTGACTTGAAACTGCTTGGTGAGTTCCTCGAAGGCACCCTTCGCATTCGAGGCCACCTGCGCGTCGAGGGTGACGGTTTCGGCGGCCACTGCCGGTGCGGTCGAGGCCGGGGTGAGAACCCCGGCGACGAGCGCGGCGGCAATGCTGAGGGCGACGCGAGATCTGGTCATACGCATGAATGCTCCTTGCTCTAGGTTGCCGGCGCGGCGGTCGGCGAGATGGTCGGAGGGGCTCCACGAAGCGCGCGCACGCGCAACGGCCGCAGCACGGCGACCGCCATGACTGCGGCAACGATGTTCGCGGCACCGGCGATCGCGAGCGCCAGCGTCCAGCTCCCGGTGACGAACGTCATCCAGCTGGCAAGCGGCACGATAAGTGCTGCCGTGCCCTTGGCTGTGTAGAGCATCCCGTAGTTCGTGGTCGCGAACTTCTGGCCGAATTGATCGCGCGTCGTGGCCGGGAAGATGCTGTAGATTTCGCCCCACGCGAAGAACACGACGCCGGAGAGCAGCACGAACGCGACCGGAGTCGTGCCGTACTGCATCAGCGCGAAGATTCCGATCCCTTCGAGGAGGAACGCCCAGAACATCGTCAATTCGCGACCGATCCGGTCGGAGACGAAGCCCAGCAGCGGCCGCGTGATACCGTTCATGATATTGTTGAGTGAGAGCGCGTAGGTGAGCGCCGGCGCCGTGATGGCGAAGATCGTAACCGGGATGTTGTTGATGTACCGGTCGTTCGCGATCGGTCCCAGCTGCGCAATCGCCATCAGGCCGCCGGCGCCGACCAGCACGAACATCACGTACATCACCCAGAACACCGGCGTGGCCAGAACTTCGGCCGGCGTGTAGTCCCGCGTGCCTTGCAGCACCCGCGGGTTGACCTTCAGAGCTTCCGCAGGCCGTTTCGGCGGCGTGATCAGCAGCATCGAAACGCACAGGATCACGACACCCTGGAGGATGCCGAAGAAAATGAAGGTGTACTGGTAGCCGCTGCGCGCGATCATCTGCGTCAGCGGGATTACCGTGACCGCAGCGCCGGCGCCGAATCCGGCCGAGGTCAGGCCGGCCGCGAGGCCGCGGCGGCCCGCGAACCATTTGAGCGCGTTGCCGATGCAGGTGCCGTATACGATGCCGGCGCCGACGCCGGCCAGTGCGCCGGCCAAGTACAGCACCGGCAGCGAATGGGCGTTCCCGTCGATCACCCAGGCGATGCCCGCCAGGACGCCGCCAATGGCGACCATGACGCGCGGGCCGTAGCGGTCGACCAGCGCCGCTTCAAACGGCACAAGCCAGGTCTCAACCAAGACGAAGATCGTGAAAGAAACCTGGATGGCGGTTCGTCCCCAGCCCATCTGGGCCGACATGGGATCGACGAACACGGTCCACCCGTACTGCAGGTTCGCGATCATCGCCATGCAGATGACGCCCGCGACCAGCTGGACCCACGGATTTCGCAATGAGGCCATTTACGGCATGCCTTTCTGAGCTGCGCGCGGAGAACCGAAGTCAGCCGACACGCGATGATTGGGGTGGAATATTCTTTCCTTGGGGGAGCCGGATCGCATTACAGCAATCCCGCTCCGCGGGCCCAGCGGTATTTCGCGCCCAGCACCGCGACCGGTGTCTCGGTATTGTAGGGATAGGCCGGGATCTTGTGGTCGAACAGATATTCGCTGGCCTCTTCGACCTCGACGTCGCCGGCCAGCGACGCGACGACCGGCTTGTTGATGCCGCGCGCGCGGAACTCTTCAACGACCTCGGCGCACAGCCGCGCGAACACCATCGGCGGGGTGACGATCGTGTGCCAGTAACCCAGTACCAGCGCGTGGATCCGGTCGTCCTCGAGTCCCAGCCGGATCGTGTTCTGGTACGTCTTGGGCGGTTCGCCGCCGGTGATGTCGACCGGATTCCCCGACGCGCCGAACGGCGGGATGAATTTCTTGAACGCCTCGTCGAGGTCGGGGTCGAACTTCATCAGCGAGAGTCCGGCATCGACGCACGAGTCGGAGAGCAGCACGCCGGACCCTCCGGCGCCGGTGATGATCACGACGTTTTCGCCCTTGGGCGTCGGCAGGATCGGCACCGCGCGCGCGAACGCGAGCAGTTCGTTGAGCCCGCGTGCCCGGATCACGCCGCTCTGGCGCAGCACGTCATCGTAGACCTTGTCGTTGCCGGCCAGCGCGCCCGTGTGCGAGCTCGCCGCGCGCGCTCCAAGCGCCGTGCGGCCGGCTTTGAGCACCATGACGGGCTTCGCTTTCGAGACCCGTTTGGCGACTTCGGCGAAGGCGCGGCCGTCCTTGAGGTCTTCCATGTGCATCGCGATCGCCTTGGTGGCATCATCCTGCTCGAAGAACGTCAACAGGTCGTCTTCGTCGATGTCGGCCTTGTTGCCGAGCCCGACGATCGCGGAGACGCCCATCTTGGCCGAGCGGCTGAAACCGATGATCGCCATGCCGACGCCGCCGCTCTGCGACGAGAGGGCGACGCTGCCTTTCACGTCGTACGGCGTGCAGAAGGTCGCGCACAGGTCCTTCGGCGTGTAGTAGAAGCCGTAGATGTTCGGGCCGATCAGCCGCACGTTGTAGCGGCGCCCGATCTCCACGATCTCGCGCTGCCCTTCCTCGTTGCCCGTCTCGGCGAAGCCCGACGGGATGAGAACGGCGCCCGGGATCTTCTTCTCGCCGCACTCGGTGAGCGCGGCGGCGACGAACTGCGCCGGGATCGCGAAGATCGCGACGTCGACGTTCCCCGGAATGTCTTTGACGGATTTGTAGGCCTTGTAACCGAGGATCTCGTCGGCTTTGGGGTTGATCGGATAGATCTCGCCTTTGTAGCCCCCGTTGATGAGATTCTTCATCACCGAGTTGCCGATCTTGCCCGCTTCACCCGAAGCGCCGATCACCGCGACCGCATCGGGTCGCATGATGCGGTTCATGGCCCGCACGATCTCGTCTTGGCTCGGCCGTGGGCGCGGCGCAGGCGGATCGAAATCGACCAGGATGCGCACGTCGACCGCCGTCGCGCCCTTCGGGGTCGCGAACACCGGATTGAGGTCGACTTCACTGATCTCAGGGAAGTCGCTGACCAGCTGCGAGACGCGTTCGATAATCGAAGCCAGCGCCTCGCGGTCGACGGCCGGCTCCCCGCGCACGCCGCGCAGCATCTCAGCGGCTTGGATGCCGTCGAGCATCGAGTGCGCGTCGGCGCGCGTCGCGGGGGCGAGGCGGAAGGTGATGTCCTTGAGCACTTCGACCAGCACGCCGCCCAGACCGAAGGCCACCAGCTTGCCGAAACTCTGGTCGGTTACGGCGCCGACGATCACTTCCTGCGCGCCCGAAGGCAGCATCTGCTGCACCTGCACGCCCGAGATCGATGCCGCGGCGTCGTACTTGCGCGCGTTGGTGACGATGGTGTCGTAGCCCGCGCGCACGCCGGCCGCATCCTCGACGCCGACCAGCACGCCGCCGGCTTCCGTCTTATGCAAGATTTCCGGCGAGACGATCTTCATCACGACCGGGAAGCCGATCTGCTCGGCGAGCTTGACCGCCTCGTCGGCGCTCGTCGCGAGGCCTTCCTGCGGCACGGGCAGACCGTAAGCGTCGGCGACCTGTTTCGCTTCGGGCGCGCTTAGCGACGAACGTTGGTCCGCTTTGACGCGATCGAGAACGGAACGCACCGTCCCTTTGTCGACGGTCTCTCGCTCTAAGAGCATGTGCAACGACTCCTATAGTACGCCGGCGGCTTGGAGTTCGGCGGCGGGCGGTCCGTCCCAGCCGATCTCCTTGAGAATCGCTTCGCTGTGCTCTCCGAGCAGCGGCGAACTGGTAACCTCGACCGGAGAATCCGACAGGTTGAGCGGGCACCCGACCGTCTTGAACGTCCCGCGTTTGGGATGCTCGACGTCGACGATCATCCCGCGCGCACGCAGCGATTCGTCTTCGATCAAGTCCTTCGTGCTCAGGATCGGCCCGCAGGGCACCTCGATCGTGTTGAGCTGATCGAGCACTTCGAACTTCGTGAAGCCCTGCGTCCAGTGTTCGATGACGCCGAAGACTTCATCGAGATGCTTGAGCCGCGCTTCCGGGGTCGCGTAGTCAGGGTGCTCGACCAGGTCGTCGCGGCCGATCAACTTCGCCAGCGGAGCCCATATAGGCGGCTGGATGATCACGTAAACGTAGTCGTTGGGGCCGCCGGGTTTCGTTTTGAGGGCCGAGCCCGGCTGGCCGCCGCCCGAAGCGTTCCCCGAACGCGGGACGAAGTCGCTGAACTCTTTGTTCGGATACTCGTTGAGCGGGCCGTGCGCCAGCCGCTGCTGGTCGCGCATCTTCACCCGCACCAGGTTGAGGACCGCGTCCTGCATCGCGACGCTGACCCGCTGGCCGCGGCCAGAGTGCGTGCGCTGATAGAGCGCCGCCAAGATCGCTGCGACCATGTGAATGCCGCTGCCCGAGTCGCCGATTTGCGGGCCCGAGCTCGTCGGCGGCCCGTCGGGCCAGCCGGTCGTGCTCATCCCGCCGCCCATCGCTTGCGCGACCGTCTCGTAGGCTTTGAAATCGGCGAACTTACCGGGACCGAACCCTTTGATCGAGGCGTAGATCATCCGCGGGTTGATCTCGCGGATCTTCTCCCAGGTGAAGCCCTGGCGGTCGAGCACCCCCGGGCCGAAGTTCTCGACCAGGACGTCGCAGTGCCGGATCAGCTTGGTGAAGATCGCTTTCCCCTCGGCGCTCTTCGTATTGAGGGTGATGCTGCGCTTGTTGCAGTTGAGCATCGTGAAGTAGAGGCTGTCGACGTTGGGCAGGTCGCGCAGCTGTCCGCGGGTGATGTCGCCGCGCCCGGGCAGCTCGACTTTGATCACGTCGGCTCCAAGCCAGCCCAAGATCTGGGTACACGACGGGCCTGCCTGGACGTGTGTCATGTCCAAGATCTTGACGCCGTCGAGCGCCTTCGCCGGCGCGCCGTGCGCCTCTCCGTTGACGCTCATCGCGCGCTCCTCACTTGTACATCGTCTGGTTCATCGTCCCGGGCGCGAACGCGTTTTCGTCGATCCAGACGTTGATCAGCGACGGCTTCCCGGATTCGCGCGCCCGCTGCAGCGCGGGACGGATGTCGCGCGGGTCGCGCACTTCCTCGCCGTAGCCGTCGAGCATCTTCGCGAACAGATCGTACTTGACGTCGCCGAGGTAGTTCCCGATGTCGCCCTTCTCCTTGCCGTACTTCATGATTTGGCCGGCCCGGATCTGGTTCATGAACGAGTTGTTGCCGACCACGCCGATGAAGGGCAAATTGAAGCGCATCATCGTCTGGAAATCCCAGCCGGTGAGGCTGAAAGTGCCGTCGCCGAACAGACAGAGCACTTCCTTTTCGGGCTGCGCGAGCTTCGAGGCCATCGCGAAGGGCACGCCCACGCCGAGCGTTCCGAGGGGGCCCGGATCCATCCAGTGTCCGGGCGACTTGGGCTGCACGACGCCGCCTGCGGACGTCACCACGTCGCCGCCGTCGCCGATGAAGACCGTGTTCTCGGTCATGAACTCGTTGAGCTCGTACGCTAGACGCAGCGGGTGGATCGGAATGCTGTCGTTGAGAATCGTCGGCAGCCGCGCGTCGTAGAGCTTCTTCTCCTCGGCGCGCAGTTCGTCGATCCAGGGCTGGCGTTTCGCCGCCCCGTTGCCGAGCCGGCCCGAGGCCGCCTGGGTGACCGCGCCCAAGATCGCGCCGACGTCGCCGACGAGCCCGAGCGAGATGTCGCGGTTCTTGCCGACGGTCGCGTAGCTCATGTCGATCTGCACGACGGTCTTGGCCTTGAGGCGCTTGCCGTAGCTCATGCGGAAGTCGAACGGCGTTCCGACGATCACGATCACGTCGGCTTTGCCGAACGCGTAGCTGCGGGTCAGCTGGAAGCCGTGCGGGTCGCCGGGCGGCAGCGTGCCGCGTCCGGCGCCGTTCATGAAGGCCGGGATGTTGAGGGTGCGCGCGAAGGCGCGCGCCGCCTCGGTCCCGCGTGTCGTCCAGACTTGCTGCCCGAACAGCACTGCCGGGCGCTCGGCATGGACCAGGATGTCGGCCAGCTTTTCGATGTCGGCCGGGTCGCCGATGCTCTTGGTCGAGGCGCGGTAGTGTCCGGGCGACGGGATCACCGCGTTCGTCAGCGGGATCTTCGCGTCGAGGATGTCGCGCCCGATCTCGAGGAACGACGGCCCGTACGCGCCGTTGAAGGACTCGCGGAACGCCATCGCCATCATGTCTGCGATCCGTTCGGTCGTCACCACGCTGGAAGCGAACTTGGTGATCGGCTTCATCATCTCGACGTGCGGAAGATCTTGGAGCGAGCCCATCTTGTGCTGATTGAGCGCGCCCTGGCCGCCGATCAGCAGCATCGGGCTCTCGGCCCGGAACGCATTCGCGACCCCGGTGATGGCGTCGGTCGTCCCCGGGCCGGCGGTCACGACGGCGCAGCCCGGTTTTCCGGTCACCCGCGCGTAGCCGTCGGCGGCGTGCGCCGCCACCTGCTCGTGCCGGACGTCGATGATCTTGATGCCCTCATCGGTGCAGCCGTCGTAGATGTCGATGATGTGGCCGCCGCAGAGGGTGAAGATGACGTCGATGCCCTCGTTCTTCAGGGCCTTCGCCACGAGGTGACCACCGGAGATCGTCGCCGCGGGTTGGTCGGCATCCAGTTTGGGCAGGTCGGCGGCGCGGGGCGCGGTTTGAGCCATAGGGGGTCACCTGTCGGTTGGCGAGGGGAGGGTTAAAGGTCGTTGTCGTTCGCGTCGACGTGGGTGGCGAGCGCCAGCGCGTGATCACGCACGAGACGCTCGGCCAGTTCGGCATTGCGCGCTTCGAGCGACTCGATGATGTGCATGTGGTCGACGATCGAGCGCTCGAAGCGCTTCTTCTCGCCGATGGTCCGGTGCCGGATCGAGCGCATATGAATGAGGATGCCCTCGGCGGTCCGCTGCAGGGTGTCGCAGCCGGAGAGCTCGATGATGCGCCAGTGGAAGCGCAGATTCGCCTCGGAATACTCGTCGAGGTGCGCCGCGATGCGCTCCCCGTCGAAGCTGGCGAAGATCTCGCGCAACGAGGCGATCGCGCCGGAGGGGGCGTTCTGCGCGACCAGCCGGGCAGCCATGCTCTCGAGCGCGGCCCAGACGATGATGATCTCGAGCAATTCTGCCTTGCTCTTGCGCGCGATCGCGTAGCCGCGCCGCGGCATCGCCCGAACCAGCCCTTCGTGTTCCAGCCGCAGGAGCGCTTCCCGGATCGGCGTCCGGCTCACGCCGAGGCGCGCGGCAAGTTCGCGCTCGTCCAAACGCAAATCGGCCTCCGCGATGTCATACAGGTTGGTCGCCGTGATGGCACTGCGAATTTCACCGTATACACGGGCGGCGATGCTCGTGTCCGGGCGAATGTTCCCTAGGGCGAGTGTCGTCATCACAAGTTGAACCGCAAATGAACGCGGCGCCTCGAATTGTTCAGCGGGGTATTTTGCATCTGGTATACCGAACGGCGCGTTCGGCCTCCGAACTGAAGATTTCCTCCGCGCCCAAGGCGGGAGGAATGGTATTTTTCCCCGGTCTCCACACCCGGAACGCTCCTTCTCCAACGCGAACCCACCGGCATGTGCGTGGCCGGCGGCCGTTCCGCGCTCGTTTCCCGGACGGCATTCTTGGGGGTCTTGGCCGCGGCAACGGTGCCGCTCGTCGCGGGGTCGCCCGCGGAGGCCGCCGACGACACCGCCGCCGCCGCGCCTTTCCCCGAGCCGCGCGGGCCGCTGACGCCCGGGAATGCCGCCGCAGCCCAGCTCGCCCGCAACTCGCACCTCGCCGCCGCGAGCTATGCGCGGGTCGAGAGTCTCCTGGCGTCGATCGGCGACGCGGGGCTCCATGCGGCGCTGCTCGACGCGATCCGCGATCCGCAGGCGCTCTATGCGAGCAAGCATCCCACGCCGAATTCCCGGCTGGCCGTTCGCGACGAGCTGGCCCGGGCCGGGTTCGTCGCCGCGGATGCGCCGGTGTCCGGCATTTTCCCGCCCGGGACCGAACCGGCGGCGCTGTTCGCGGTCCAGCCGTTTTGGGCCGCGCCGGGCTCTGGCCGCGGCTCGCACCACGCGTACCCCGGAGGCCTCGCGCTGCACGAGTCGTTCAACGCGTCGATGGCGCAGGGCTACGCGTCGACCTACGACCTGCACTACTTCGGGGGCCGGCCCGTCGTCTCGCTCGACACCGTGGTGGCCGCGGCGCTCTACCACGACATTATGAAGACGGTCGTCTTCGGCTGGAACATCGACGGCACGCTCTACGACGAGCTGACGATCGCGGGGACGGGTGCGCACCATATCCTCTCCGGCGCCGAGGCGATCGTCCGCGGCCACGACGCGCGCTTCGTCATGACGCTGCTGTCGGCGCACGCCGCGCCTTCGCTCGGCGATGAAGCCAAGGTCGTGGCCTGGAGCCGCGCGGCGGCGATCGTAGCCGGCGTCGATCCGGTCGACTTCGGCCTGCTGCGGCGTGACGGCAGCGGCTACGCGCTGGCGGCCGACCCAGTACCGCTCGAGGCCTTCATCAATCACCTCAGCGATCACGATTACGTCGTGTCGATCGAAGCGATGCACGTCGTGTCACCCCGGCTCGAGCAGCGCTGGTCCCAGATCGGCGAGTTGGCGTTCCTCGCGCCGACGTTCGACTGGTACCGCGCGATGCTGCTGACCCGCACCAGCGCGCTGACCCTCTACACGACGCTCGCGCAATACGGCGACGCCGCCTTCGAGAGCGCCATCGTCCGCACCGAGATGCAACTCACGCCGTTACGGGTGTGAGCGACGTTACGGCGTAATCGTAACGGAAGCGAAAGCCGACGGCGGTAAAACAACGTGGCGATACGCATGAGCTGCCGTTACGCCGTTACGGGTTTGAGGTTACGGAAGACGTGCGCGAAGCGGGCCGCGAATGCTTCGGGTTCGAGGTTCGTTTGGGCCGCGAGCCGCGACAGACGCGGCTCGGTCAGATCATGCTCCTCGAGCCGAATCATGTACTTGCGCGCGACCTCGTAGGACTCGGTCGTGACGTCGACGAGACGCACCCGAATGCGCCCGGTGGCGGGGTCGAGCATTTCGTCGAGGGTCACCGGGTGGATGCGGCCGCCGGCCAGCGCGATCAGCGAGCCGCTGCCGCCGGCCAGCAGATAGCGCACCGCACCGTAGCCGAGCGTGCGCGTGTACTCGGCATCGAACGGGATAGGTTTGGCGCTGCGCAGTTCGTAGCCGATGTCTTTCGGCACGATCGTGGTGTCGAGGCCGAGCTCGGCGAGCCGCGCGCGTGTCGCATCGCGCAGCACGCTGCCCAGCGGCACGTCGGCCAGCCGCACGTGACCGTACGCGTCGCGCCCGGCGGTCGTCACGGCGGCTAAGTCATCCGGCGCGATTCGCTCGGCGATTCCCTCGGCGACGACCGCGACGCCGTGATCTTGACCCGAGGCCAGCCGCTTGACGATCGCGCCCACGATCGTATCGACCACGTCGGCGAGCGCGATCGGTCCGTCCGGGAACTCTTCGGGGATGATTGCGATCGTGGCGCCGGCAGCTTTGCAGATCCCGAGCGCAAGGGCCCCGGACTTGCGGCCCATCGTGACCGCCAGATACCAGCGCGACGCGGTCCGCGCGTCTTCCATTAAGTTCTCGACGATCGCCGAACCGACCGCGCGCGCCGTCTCGAATCCGAAGGTCGGCGCGTTGTCGGGCAGGGGAAGGTCGTTGTCGATCGTCTTCGGGACGGTCGCGACGCCGATGCGCCCATGCGTCTCAGCGGCGATCCGGCTCGCGCCGAAGGTTGTGTCGTCGCCGCCGATCGCGATCAAGTAGTTGACGCCCAGCACTGTCAGCGAACGGATGCAGCGGCGCAGCGACTCCTCATCTTTGGCCGGATTGGTGCGCGAGGTGCGCAGCATCGAGCCGCCGGTGAAGTGCATCCGCGAAACGTCTTCGATCTCGAGTTCGGTCACGTGCGAGGTGTCGCCGCGCACCAGGTGACGGTAGCCCTCGTAGATCCCGAGCACGCGCAGGCCGCTGTTGCGCGCTTCGATCGTCGCCGACGCGATCACGCCGTTGATACCGGGCGCCGGGCCGCCGCCCACCAGGATGGCGAGCGTCTTCTCCTCGATCACGCGGTGACGGCAACCATCCGTTGCCGGAGTTCGGCGTCGAGCGCGTCCAGGAATTGGGTGGTCGTCAGCCAGGGCTGGTCGGGCCCGATCAGGATCGCCAGATCCTTCGTCATCTTGCCGGCTTCAACGGTCTCGATGCAGACGCGTTCCAGCGTCTCGGCGAAGCGCGTGACTTCCGGCGTTTCGTCGACCTTGCCGCGGTGCGCGAGCCCGCGCGTCCAAGCGAAGATCGAAGCGATCGGGTTGGTCGAGGTTTCGCGGCCCTTCTGATACTCGCGGTAGTGGCGGGTCACGGTGCCGTGCGCGGCCTCGGCCTCGAGCGTCTGCCCATCCGGCGTGATCAGCACCGACGTCATCAGGCCGAGTGAGCCAAAGCCTTGCGCGATCGTATCGGACTGCACGTCGCCGTCGTAGTTCTTGCAAGCCCACACGAAGGCGCCGTTCCACTTGAGCGCGGCCGCGACCATGTCGTCGATCAGGCGGTGTTCGTACGTCAGCCCGCGGCGATCGAACTCGGTTTTGAATTCGGTCTCGAAGACCTCAGCGAACAGATCCTTGAACCGCCCGTCGTAGGCTTTGAGGATCGTGTTCTTGGTCGAGAGATAGACCGGCCAGCCGCGCAGCAGTCCATAGTTGAGCGAGGCACGCGCGAAGCCGCGGATCGACTCGTCCAAGTTGTACATCGCCAGCGCGACGCCGCCGCCGGGGAACTCGAACACCGTGCGTTCGATCGGCTCGCCGCCGTCCTTGGGCACGAAACGCACCGTCAACGTGCCCGCACCGGGAACGACGAAGTCGGTAGCGCGGTACTGGTCACCGAACGCGTGGCGGCCGATTACGATCGGCTGGGTCCAGTTCGGCACCAAGCGCGGCACGTTGCGGCAGATGATCGGCTCGCGAAACACGGTGCCGTCCAGCTCGTTGCGGATCGTGCCGTTGGGCGACTTCCACATCTGCTTTAGACCGAATTCTTTAACGCGCGCCTCGTCCGGGGTGATCGTCGCGCACTTGACGCCGACGCCGTATTGCTTGATCGCGCGGGCCGCCTCCAGCGTTACCCGATCGTCGGTTGCATCGCGATTTTCGATGCCCAGATCGTAGTACTTCAGGTCGATGTCGAGGTACGGCAGGATGAGCTTGTCTTTGATGAAGTGCCAAATGATGCGCGTCATCTCGTCACCGTCGAGCTCGACGACGGGGTTGCGAACCGTGATCTTGTTCAGGGGAGGTCTCCTGGCGGGGCGGTGGACGCGAAAGGTTCACCCTCGGCGCCGCACGTCCCCCGGCAGGCTACGGCGTTTCCGGTTCGGCCTCGCGCCCTTGCGATTCAGCGCACGCCTGCAGCCAGTGGTCGACGTCGCGGCCGTCGGGCTGCGCCTCCTCCAACCACAGAAAATACGCGCGCTCCCGGATACTCGCCTCGTCGTTCGACATCGCAACCAGCCTTCGGGCGTCAGCGCCCTACGGCGTATTTTAACGCACCGCACGTTTTCGAAACCTTAAGTCGGGGTGGTGCAGGCATCTCATCGTCGAAAGACCGTGTATGCGCGTGGTGAGCCTGCTCCCGAGCTCGACGGAGATCTTGTTCGGGATCGGCGCCGGCGACCAGGTCGTCGGCGTGACGCACGAATGCGATTTTCCGGCCGCGGCGCAGACGCGCCCGGCCCTCACCTCATCGCTGCTGCCATCGGAGCTCGACGCGGCCGGCATCGATCGCCACGTGCGCGCCAGCGTGCACGCCGGCTCGTCCCTCTACGGGCTCGACGAAGCGCGTCTGGCAGCGCTCGAACCGGAACTGATCGTCACCCAGGAACTGTGCGCCGTCTGCGCCGTGTCCTACGAGATCGTCGACCGTGCGGTCAAGCGTCTGCGCGGCGACCCGCGGATCGTCTCGCTCGAACCGTCGTCGCTCGAGGACGTGTTCGCGACGGTCACCGCGCTCGGTGAGCTGACCGGCACGGCTGCCGGCGCGGCCCGGCTGCTTGCGGCTTTGCGCGCGCGCGTCGACGCCCTGCGCGCGCGACCGTCCACCGGCGCGCGCGTGCTGGTGATGGAATGGACCGACCCGCCGATGAGCGGCGGACACTGGACGCCCGGGCTCGTTGAGCTCGCCGGGGGTACGCCGGTGCTGTCCGATCCCGGCGCCAACAGCCGCGTCCTCGACTGGGACGCGATCCTGGCTTCCGACCCGGACGTGGTCATCGTTGCGCCGTGCGGCTACGATCTCGCCACGGCACGCACCGCCATCGGCGCGCTGCCCCCGGCGGCCGACGCCGCATTCCGCTCGCTGCGCGCGGTGCGCGACGGCCGCGCATACGCGATGGACGGAAACGCCTTCGTCAATCGGCCCGGACCGCGCCTCGTCGACACTGCGGAACTCTTCGCCGCCGCGATCCGGGACGAGCCGCCGTCGCAAAGCGACGCACTGGTTCGGCTCGAGCGCCGGCCGTAGTCCAGGGGCGAGGGGAGTACGCCGCCGTAATAGCCGCGGCATGAACGCCACCGCGCCGCCTCCATCGCCGGCTGCCTTTGATATTACCGACCATCCGCTGGTTCACGACGTCAATCAGGAGCATAACGACAGCCTTTCGCCGGTTGAGCGGCTGTGCAAACGCATCGCCGACTCGACCGGGGCACCGATTGCGCTCGGCCTGGCCATCCTGATTCAGATGATCTGGATTCCGGTCGGCATCCTCACGAAGCTCGACCCGTATCCGTTCGCGTTCCTGCTGACGTGTTCGAACGTCTTGCAGCTGATCTTGATCTTCATCCTCGCCGTCGGTGCTCGGCAATCATCCGCACACGCGGAACTGCGCGCCGAGCATGACCACGATTCGATCTCGCGGTTGCTCTACCATCAGGAAGTGCAGGAAACGATTCTGCTCGAGATCGCGACCAAGATCGAATGCGACGTAAGCGCGCTCAAAGCAATGGTGGCGAAACTCTCACAAGAGGACGACAGCCCGTAAGGCCGCGTCTATGCAGGGGCCGCTTCGAAACGCTGGGCGGCTTCGGTGATGATGCGGCGCGCGGCAGCGGCGTCATCCCAGCCGGCGATCGTGGTGGTCTTGCCCTCGAGCAGCTTGTAGGTTTCGAAGAAGTGCTGGATCTTGCGCAGCAGGTGCGCGAAGATCTGGGTGTAGTTGTGCACGTCGGCGTATTCGGGCTCGCCGACCGGTACCGCCAGGACCTTGTCGTCTTCCTTGCCGTCGTCGATCATCTTGAGCAAGCCGATCGGACGCGCCGCGACCAAACATCCGGTGAAGGTCGGCTCCGACACGAGGATCAGCACGTCAAGCGGGTCGCCGTCGAGGGCCAGCGTCCGCGGCGCAAAACCGTAGTCACCGGGATAGAAGATCGGCGAATGCAGCGCCCGGTCGAGCCGGAAGATGTCGAGCGCCTTGTCGTACTCGAATTTGTTGCGGGAACCGTTCGGGATCTCGACGATCACGTTGATCTCGTCGGGCGCGTGTTCGCCTAGCGGAAGGTTCAGCCGGTTCTGCCGCGTTGCCAGGCTCACGCGGACGGTTTCCGCGCCGGGGAATCGGCGGCCTGGAGATCCTGCCCGGCCGCAGTCTCATTGAGCGCATCAAGTTCCCAGCCGCCTTCGGTGCGCCGGAAGCGCGTGACCGATCCGGTCAGGAAGCGCACGTTGAGCGCTTCGGCCGCGCTCTCACCGAGGAGGTTGCGAAGCAGCGCGTGCAGCGGCCCGGCGTGCGTCGCGATCAGCGCCGTTCCTCCGCCGGCCAGCTCGGCCTGGATGCGGGATGTGGCGCGCGCGATCCGCACGCAGAGCTGGTCGTAGTCCTCACCGCCGGGCGGCGCGAACGCGCGGACGGTCGCCGCCTGGGCGGGATCGAGTTCCGGCGTGCGTGCCGTGATCTCGTCCCAATTCAGCCCTTCCCAGCTGCCGAAGCGCATCTCGCGCCAGTCCGCATCGAGCCGCAGCGCAACGTCGCGCGCGCCCAACACGATGCGCGCCGTTTCGGCCGCGCGTGAAAGATCGCTCGACACCGCGACGTCGATACGGTCGTCGCGCAAAAGCGTCGCGAGGGCCGCGGCTTGCGCGCGGCCCTCGTCGTCGAGCGGGATGTCGGTGTGACCTTGGAAGCGGCGATCCGCATTCCAGGCCGTGCGTCCGTGCCGCACGCAGATCAGGTTCAGCGGCGAGATGTGCGGAGCTCAGCGCTCAGGAGCGCGGCAGCATCGGCCGCCCTTCGTGCGCGACCAGCAGGTCGTGCATGTCGTTGGCGTGCTCTTCTTCGACCGCGAGGATGCCTTCGAGCATGATGCGCGTGGTGGAATCCTTCACGCCGAAGAACTGCACCAGTTCGCGATAGTGCTCGATCGCGATCCGTTCCGCGATCAGGTTTTCCTTGATCATCTCGACCAGGCCCAAATCGCTCTTGCCGTACTCGGAGGCCGAGCGCATCTCAAGCCCCTTGGGATCGAAGTTGGGCGTGCCGCCGAGCTGGTTGATGCGCTCCGCGATCTGTTCCATGTGCCCGCGCTCTTCTTTCGCGTGCTGGGCGAACTCGGCTTTAGGCCCTTCGCTCGCGATGCCCGTCGCCGCGATGCTGTGCATCGTGTAGCGCAGCACGCACACGATCTCGGTCGCGAGCGCATTCTGAAGCAGATCGATCGCCTGCTTCGGATCGAGGCCGTAGTCGTTGGTGATCGCACCCTTCTCGATCTGCGTGCGGGCGCGTTTGCGCAACTCGGTGATGTCGGTCAGAAAGGGCTGCTGTTTGCTGCCGTTCTTTTGCGTTGCCACAGTAAAATCTCACTCCCGGTCCGTTGGAACTCGTGTCGTTCGGCCTATACCCGTTCCCGGCCCGGTTTCCGCACCTCTGCGACCTTGGTCGGAGAGCGGGACGGCAGCGCCCGGCCGTGCCCCATAGGAAGCGCGGGGGCACCTGGGAATCCCCCGGCGATGGCCGCGAGCGACCGCGTCGGAATCCGCAAGATGTACAAGCTGTACGTCAACGGCGCGTTTGCGCGCAGCGAGTCGGGCCGCAGCGATCCGCTCGACGGCGACAACGTGGCCCACGCTTCGCGCAAGGACGTCCGCGACGCCGTCGTGGCGGCCCGCAGCGGCCATGCAAAATGGGCCGCGCAGACGCCCGCCTTGCGGGGCCTAGTGCTGTACCGCCTGGCCGAGATGATGGAAGCGCGCGCCGCCGAGCTGGCCGCTCAGCTCGTCGCCGGCGACACCGTCGACGCCAAGGGCGCCGCCCGGGAAGTCGCCGCCGCTATCGACCGTACGGTGTGGTACGCAGGCTGGTGCGACAAATACCTCGCGCTCGCGTCCACGCGCAATCCAGTCGCCGGCCCGCACTTCAACTTCTCGACCCCCGAGCCGACCGGCGTCGTCGCCATCCTCGCCCCCGACAAACCGGTGCTGCTCGGTCTCGTGACGGCCGTCGTCCCGGCGCTGGTCAGCGGCAACGGCGTCGTGGTCGTCGCGGGCGCGCGCGATCCGCGCACCGCGATCGTGTTTGCCGAATGCCTTGCGACCAGCGACCTTCCCGCCGGTGCATGCAACGTGCTCACCGGCATCCGCGACGAACTCGCGCCGGTCCTCGCCGCGCACATGGACGTGAACGCGTTCCACGCCTTCGGCCTCAGTGCCGAGGATGAGAAGCGCTTCGGCACGCTGGCCGCCGAGAACGTGAAGCGCACGCATTTCGAAGACGCGCCCAAACGCGAGGCCTGGTTCGATCAGCGTTACGACGACCTCGAGCGCGTGCTCGCTTTCACCGAACTCAAGACGATCTGGCATCCCGCGCTGATCTGAGGCGAGGCGAGGCGAGGCCTTCCTCCGCCATGGCGTGAACTAGGGGCGGCGGCCGCGGAGAGGTGGCAGAGCGGTTGAATGCACTCGCTTGGAAAGCAATTAGGTTTAAATAAAACCTTCACCAAACCGCATAACCACGCCTTTTTCCGGGCAAATGACCATCGCATGTAGCAGACTCGACTCGCTTTCTTTTGAAAAGCGAGCGGAGGCTATTGGGCCGGTTTCCGGGCAAACACCGCGCCATAGGGTCTACTCGCTTCGAATCCAGAATAGAAAATCCGACCCTTGTGGAGAGGTGTCTGAGTGGTTGAAAGAGCCCGCCTGGAAAGCGGGTAGTCGGGCTTAACCCCGGCTCGGGAGTTCGAATCTCCCCCTCTCCGAAGGTCAACTGATTGGGGCTTGCCCCACCTGGCGCGGAATCGGTGTCGCTACCCATGACGCCCCAGACGTAACGTTCACCTTGATCGACTTGTTCGCCGCAGTGGCGTTGACAGCAGCCGCGTGTGCATCTAGCGCGGTCGGATATCTCGTGCTGGTGTAGGTGAGCGGGCGACAACCATATATGCTTGCTACTGGAACGTCCGCAGGGCTCGGGACAATCCGAATGTTCGCATCGCGTCGTGAATTAGCGCGTTTTGAGCCGAGTCCGAATGGGTGGCCTAGTAGGATTTACAGGTCGGTCAATTGTAGAATTGACCGACCTGGTTTTTATTTTGATTAACCAGGCCCGCAAGACGAGTCTGTCCACGGAACCGTTTAGCAATCGAGCGAACATACGGCATATGGAAGTTCCCATCGAACCGTTGGCCGAGCGACATTTGAAGTGGAACGACGGAAACGAAGAACGAGACATCCTCGTCCGGCTATGGAAACCAGTCCAATATGACGGACACTATGTCTGCGATTTCGCAGTTGATGGGTTGCCGACGCCTGGCCGGGGTCATGCAGGCGGCGAAGATAGTCTCCAGGCCTTAATTCTGGCCCTATCCGGAATTCGCAATTCGCTGGCTCCTTATCGTGACGATATCTCGTGGCTTGGGATGGTCGGCTCCCACGGAATTCCGATGGGCGTGAAATCGTTTACGAACGACCCGCAAGGAGAGCGCCGACTCGAACAACTTGTCGAATCTGAGGCATCACGACCCCTCGAAGAACTCGTTGCTCCCAAAAAAGAACGAATAGCAAACTGGCGGGCTCAGTATGACCCGAGCCTAAACGACGACCTCACACAGTGTTCGACGGAAGACATCGTCCAGCGCCTGCGGGCGGCCGCAGTAACTGAGCGTGAACATCGAGCAGCCGGAAATGACGATATCTCGTGCGTCTTCGGATTGAAACGTATTGACCTCTTTAGCGCGCTCCGTGAACGGCCGGACTATCTGGAAACCCTGGAGGCCCTAACTGCCGACACCGACCCCGCAATCAGGCTTCACGCAGCACAAAGGCTCCAAGAAAGCCCTATCGGTATAGCGACGCTCCAACGCCTACGAGACGATGACATCGAGCCGGAGGCCAGCGAAGCGCGCAACACGTTACAGGTCTATCAAAGGGCAAACGCGCGTCCCAAACCATGGGACGAACCACCTACCGACGGAATGATTAACCACTGAAGACCGTCGGGCCTGACCGGTTTTTACGCCGCGGCGCTTGTCGGAGGATGGACCTTAGTAACAATGCCTTCCTCGTTCTTCGCCTTGACCAAGACGATTTCGCCTATCCCGACGGTCGTCGATATCTTCCATGTAGTGTCTCTACCACTTCTGCGCGAAAGGGCAAGCCCGTGAGTTCCCATCGTGCGATTTTAGCGGCCGCCTCACGGTCCCGGGGCAATAGACTCTAACCGCTTCAAAGTCGGTTCGAGACAACTGCTATTGATAGCGAGACGACTCTGTTATTTTCGGCGACCCGTACCGGGGTACCGGGCGGACCGTCTAACATTTCGCATTTAAGCCCCAAACGATTTGTTTTTGAACGAAGTTTTTAGCGTCGCTATTGATAACTAATGTCGAAGGTGAGAGCCGCAAAAACACTTGGAAAGCGAGCATACTGTAAAAGGTATCGGGAGTTCGAATCTCCCCCTCTCCGTTCGCCTCATTGCACGGGCTTCACGGTGCGCGTTTCAGCCCGGGAGCGATTGCGGCAGGCCGAACCATGGCAGCACGCTATTGTCGAAGCGCGTCACCGCGCAGATCCGGTCGCCGGTGAGGGTGAGGACCAGCAGGCCGGCCCCGTGACGGATGCCGCCGGTCGGCGTACGCAAGTAGGACCCGAACGCAAGTTGGCCATTCGCTCGCGTCGCCACGAGATCGTACGGCCGGCGCCGGCGGATGACGCTCTCGTAGAAGCGCGCGACGGCGTCGCGGCCGTGGTATTCGAGCGGAATCGGCGGCATCGCAATGCGGACGTCGGCGGTGAGCAAGGCCACGAGCGCATCGACATTGCCGGACTCGTACGCGCGGACGAACTTCGCGACGAGCTCCTTCTCCGCGAGCGAATTGGGAGCCGGCGGCGGTTCGCGCTCGGCGCTGGGCGGCACGCGGCCCTGCAGTGTCGCGCGCGCGCGTTTCAGAGCACTGTTGACCGACTCGACCGTTGCGTCGAGCATGTCGGCTACCTGACTCGCGGGGTATCCGAGCACGTCGCGCAGGATGAGCACCGCGCGCTGACGAGCCGGCAGTACCTGCAGTGCGGTGATGAAGGCCAACGAGATGGTTTCGGTCTGTTCGTAGCGCGCCTCGGGGCCGAGCGGCACGTTGATTGCGCCCGCGAGGAGGGCGTCGGGATATGGCTCGAGCCAGACGACTTCGTTAAGCCGAGTCGGCTCGGGCGGTTCAATGCCGGCGATGTCCCACTCCTTGGCCGAGCGACGCGTGGCCGAGCGCAGCATGTTGAGGCATCGGTTGGTCGCGATCCGGTACAGCCAGGTGCGCAGCAAAGCGCGTTCCTCGAACGTTCCGATACCCTGCCAGGCGGCCAGCAGCGTGTCTTGGAGCGCGTCCTCGGCGTCCTGTAAGGAGCCGAGCATCCGATAGCAGTGGACCTGGAGCTCGCGACGGTGCGGCTCGGTCAGCTCGCGGAAGGCATCGCCGTCGCCGGCCTGCGCCCGCTCGATCAGATCGGTCACCGCTCCACCCTCGCGTCATGTTGTTCGCGCTCCTTTTCCACCTTCACGTATCGACACCGGCCGGGCCGAAAACTGGGCGGTCCGGATGCGCCCAGTTTCGCACCCTCGTGACGTCTGTATCTTCGATAGCTCGGACGACCCGAGCGTCGTTAACTGGAGGATGGAATGACAATCAAAGACCGAGCAGTCCTGGTGACGGGGGCCAATCGCGGTATCAGACAAGCGCTGGTCGCGGAAGCGCTGCGGCGCGGCGCGAAGCGGGTGTATGCCGGTACGCGCGGGCCCTTGGTCCATTCGGATCCGCGCGTGACGGCGCTGACCCTGGACGTGACCAACGCCGCGCAGATTCAGGCCGCCGTGGAGCGCGTCGAGTCACTCGATATCCTCATCAATAACGCCGGCTTGGCACTCTATGACGATCTCACCGATCGCGCCGCAATTGAAGCGCATCTGGCGGTGAACTTGTTCGGTACGCTCGGCATGAGCCAGGCGTTTGTGCCGTTGCTGACGCGTTCTCGCGGAGCGATCGTCAACGTTCTCTCGGTCGCGGCCCTTGCCGCCCTGCCGATCATTCCGGCATACTCGATCTCAAAGGCAGCCGCGTTCTCGCTTTCGCAATCGCTGCGGGCGCTCTTGGCCGGACGGGGCGTGAGCGTCCAGATCGTCCTGCCCGGCCCCACGGACACGGAGATGTCCCGCGGGCTCGACGTGCCGAAGGCCTCCCCGGCATCGGTCGCGCGCGCCATCTTCGACGGCGTTGAGAACGGGGATGAAGAGATCTTCCCGGATCCAATGTCGGCAACCATGGCGGAGAGTTGGCGCAACGGTGCGGCAAAGGCGATGGAACGCCAGAATGCGGCGCTCGTCCAAGCAGAGCCCATCGCGTCATGAACGGTCAAAATTTCCGCGCTGCCTTTACGGTCGACCAGACGCCCGACGAGGTATTCGCCGCCATCAACAACGTTCGTGGATGGTGGTCGGGGAACATCGAAGGCCGCACCGAGCGGGCCGGTGAGGAATGGACGTACCGGTATAAAGACGTCCACTATTCCAAACAGAAGATCACCGAACTCGTGCCCGGCAAGAAAGTCGTTTGGCTCGTCCTCGACGGCTACCTCAGTTTTGTAGAAGACAAGACCGAGTGGACGGGCACGACCATGACCTTTGACATCCTGAAAAAAGGCGACAACACCGAGGTGCGGTTCACCCACGTCGGCTTGGCGCCGGACTACGAGTGTTACGGCGCCTGCTCGAACGCGTGGGGCTCGTACATCAACGGGAGTTTCAGGCGCTTGATTACGAGCGGTACCGGCGAGCCCAACCGCGAGTGAGCTGTCGGGCCGTCGATTCGCCCGCGGACCATCAGCGAGCCAGCAGCGCCTCGAGCTTGTCGAGGCTCATGCTCCAGCCTTCTTCCATTCCGCTTAGCGCGCCGGCGGCTTCGGGCGTTGCGCGCGTTATGAAGGCTTGCAGCGTCACTTCGGTCTTGCCGTCGCGCTCGACGAACGTCGTGACCTGATGGATGTCGAACGAGACCCCTCCGCCTTGCTCGACAGAGGTATTCCACACCAAGCGTTCGAGCGGCACGACCTCCGCGTAGATCGCGGTCATCGGATACTGCGTGCCGTTGGGGGCTTGCATCGTGATGCGCATGACGCCGCTCGGCCGAGCGTCGGCCTCACAGACCGGATTGGTGAAGCCCTTCGGCCCGAACCACTGCGCGAGGCGTTTCGGATCCGTCCACGCCTTCCACACCAGTTCGCGCGGCGCATCGAACGTGCGCACGATCGTCATGTCGGCGCGGTTAGCTTTTCTTGCCTTGTCGACCACGTTGCTTCTCCTTTGACTGCAGCTCGGTCAAGTAATCATCGAGGCGCTCGAAGCTCGCGTCCCAAAAATGCCGGTAGCCGTCGATCAGCTCCGCGACCTCACGCATCGGTGCGGCGTCGAGGCGGCACGGCCGCCATTGCGCCGACCGCCCGCGCGCGATCAGGCCCGCCCGTTCCAGCACCTTGAGATGCTTGGAGACGGCCGGAAGGCTCATGCTGAACGGCTTGGCCAACTCGGTGACCGAGGTCTCGCCGCCGGCAAGGCGCGCCAGAATTGCGCGTCGCGTCGGGTCGGCCAGCGCGGCCAGGGTTGTGTCGAGTCGATCTGACGATGAAGCCATATAGTTAAATAACCTGCTGGTATAATACGCGAGACTTCCGGAGTTGTCAAACGGCCCCTCCGCGCGCGACGCGGCGGGTTCGGCCCCCTGCGTCCCGAATCGCGCGGCGGTCTCCGCGCCGTGTCGATTTTGAGGCAGCTCGCTCGACGTCTCCGTAGATACGCCGTCACAGAGAGGACCTAAACAATGCGATTCATGGTGTTGGTCAAGGCCAGCGAAAAGAGCGAAGCCGGAGTGCTGCCCTCGGCGGAACTGCTCGCAAAAATGGGCCAGTTCAACGAAGAACTCGTGCGGGCCGGCGTGCTGCTCGCCGCCGACGGACTGCAGCCGACGTCCAAAGGCACGCGAATTAGCTTCGCGGGACCGCGTCCCGCCGTTACCGACGGACCGTTCACCGAAACCAAGGAACTCCTCGCCGGCTACTGGCTGCTGCAGTTGAAATCCAAGGACGAGGCGATCGCATGGATTTCGCGCGCCCCGTTCGATGCCGGCGAGGAGGTCGAGATTCGGCAAGTCTACGAGGCCGAAGACTTCGCACCGGTCTTCGCGCAATCGGAGAAGGGCTGATGCGGTTCGTTTCGATCTACAAACTCAGCCCCGACCGCTTCGCGGCACCGCCGAGCGAAGGGGAGATGGCCGCCATGGGACTCCTGATCGGGGAAATGCAAGCGGCCGGCGTGCTCGTCGATACGGGCGGCACCGCGCCGACCGACATCAGCCTGCGCGTTCGCCGGGCGGGCGCGCAAACGACGCTGACCGACGGTCCCTTCACCGAAAGTAAGGAGGTCATCGGCGGGTACGCCGTCCTCGACGTGCAGTCCAAAGACGAAGCGATCCTGTGGACGCGACGCTTCCTCGACTGCGCCGGAGACGGCGTGGTCGAACTGACGGAGGTCACAACCGGTCCTTAGCCGCGACACCATGAGCACGGTCGAGACGCAGCGCACCCTGGATGCCGTTTGGCGCATCGAGTCCCCGAAACTGATCGCCGGACTCTCGCGCATCGTCCGCGATGTCGGTGTGGCCGAGGAACTCGTCCAGGATGCGTTCGTCTCGGCACTCGTGCAGTGGCCGGAGTCGGGAATCCCGCGCAACCCGGGCGCGTGGCTCATGGCGGTCGCCAAGCGTCGCGCGATCGACCGCTTCCGTCGCGAAGACGTGGTCGAGCTCAAGCATCAGGAGATCGCCCGTGAGATTCAGCTGCACGAGACCGGTGAGCCCGACGTGGACGCGCTTGACGACGACATCGGCGACGATCTGCTGCGCCTGATCTTCATCGCGTGCCATCCCGTGCTGTCGACTGAGGCGCGCATCGCCCTCACGCTTCGTCTGCTGGGCGGTCTCTCGACCAGCGACATCGCGCGCGCGTTTCTCGTCGCCGAGCCGGTCGTCGCGCAGCGCATCGTGCGCGCGAAACGGACGCTCTCCGAAGCGCACATACCGTTCGAGGTTCCAAACGCGTCGGAGCGCGCGGCGCGCCTGTCATCGGTGCTTGGGGTGCTCTACCTAATTTTCAACGAGGGCTACGCCGCCTCGGCGGGCGACGACGTGCTGCGGCCGGCGCTGTGTGAAGACGCGCTTTGGCTCGGCCGCGTCTTGGCGCAGCTAGTGCCGGACGATTCCGAAGTTCACGCACTGGTCGCGCTCATGGAGATTCAGGCCTCGCGCTCGACGGCGCGGGTGAACGCGTCCGGCGAGCCGATTCTCTTGCTCGACCAAGACCGCGGAAGATGGGATCAGCTGCTCATCCGGCGCGGTCTGGCCGCCCTCGAGCGCGCCGAAGCGTTAGGCGGCGCTCTCGGACCGTACGCGTTCCAGGCCGCGATCGCTGCCTGTCACGCGCGAGCCCACACCGCGGAGCAGACGGATTGGACGCGCATCGCTGCCCTGTACGATGCGCTTGCGCAAGTGCTGCCCTCGCCGGTCGTGCAGCTCAATCGCGCCGTCGCGGTCGGCATGGCGTACGGAGCCGCGGCCGGCCTCGAACTCGTCGATGCCCTCAGGTCGGAACCCAGTCTGAAGGCGTACCACCTGCTATCGAGTGTGCGGGGTGACCTGCTCGAGAAACTCAGCCGCTTCGGCGAGGCGCAAACCGAGTTCGAGCACGCAGCAGAGCTCGCTCATAACGTGCGAGATCGAACGTTGATGCGCGAGCGCGCGGCCCGCTGCGCGCACCGCTGAGCCGTTCGTACGCCGTGCTGCCGGCGTCCGCGCTGCGTTAGGACTCGGCCAACTCGCTCGCGCGCGTACCATTTTTCGCTTCAGGAACGTTTCTTAGGTAGATGTTTCGCAACGTGGGCGCCGCGGCCGCCATGGTCGCGCTGGTATTCTCTCTTTGCGGCACGCCGGCCGGCGCGCAGAGCTCCCCGCCGTCCTTGCTGGTCGTCGGCGGCACGCCCGCCGGCGTCGCTGCGGCGGTCGCGGCGGCGCGCGACGGCGTCGACACGACGCTGGTTGCCAAGGGCTCGGACCTGGGCGGTATTCTGACCGACGCCATGATGGACCAATGGGATCTTAATGTAGCGCCGGACGGCGACACGATTCAGGGCGGAATCTTCCGCGAGATTCACGCCGCACTCGGCGACGCGTTCACCCCGCAGGCGGCTGCCGCCGAGTTCGGCGCGCTGGTCGCGCACGAGCCGCGCATTCGCCTGATCACCGACGCGCGGGTCGTTGGGGTCATCACCTCGCCCGACGGCAACGAACGGTCGATCGACGCGGTCCGCTTCCGCAGCAGCGACGGACGTCTGTTCGAGATTCCCGCCGCTCGCGTGATCGACGCGACCGACGACGGCGACGTTGCCGCGTTGGCCGGCGCTCGCTACGACCTTGGCCGTCAGGACACCGGCATCGACGAGCGGACGCAGGCCGTCACCCTGATGTTCACCGTTCGCGGTGTCGATTGGCAGCGCGTGCTCGAGACGTACGACCCGGCGCGCTTCGGCCCCGGCGGCGCGCTCGACCGCCGCGCGTGGGGGTACTCGACGCTGCTGGCAGCGTACCGTTCGCACGAACCGGGCGTGCTCGTGCGCGACCTCAACCTGGGTCGCGAACCGGATGGCGAGGTCACCATCAACGCGATCGACGTTCTCGGCATCAACGGCCTCGTCGACGAACAACGTCAGCGCGCGCGCACGCTCAGCGAGGCGGAGACGCCGCACCTGCTCGCATTCCTGCGCGCCCGGCTGCCCGGTTTCGCCGATGTGACGATGGGGCGTTTCGCGGCCGACGTGTACGTGCGCGAGACGCGCCACTTCGCCGGTCGCGAACGGCTCACGGCCGACGCTGTCTGGGACGGCACGATTCCGAACGACACGATCGGTCTCTCGTCGTACCCGCTCGACCTGCACCCGGTCACGGCGATCGACGCGCAGGCCTACGCGCCGGTGCGTCACGTCTACGGCGTGCCGTTCGGCACGATGGTGCCGCTGGGCATCACCAACGTGCTGCTGGCCTCGCCCTCGATCTCGGCAACCCACGTCGCGGCCGGCAGCGCGCGTGTCATTCCGACCACGATCGAAGAAGGCGAGGCGGCCGGCGACGCCGCGGCACTCGCCGCGCACGACGGCTCGACCTTTGCGGCGATGGCAGGCGATGCCGAGGCGATCGCCGATTTGCGCGCGACGCTCCGGGGCGACGGGGTGATTCTCAGCTACGGTTCGCCCTCGACCCTCGCGATGCAGACCGACCGTCACAGCGCCTAGCCCGAGGTGTATCGGCCTTTGCAAAGAGTCCGCACGTGGGGAGGGAAACCCGACGCGGCGGGGCGGAATATCGTCGCCGTTGAGAGGCGGGTGATAGGCTCTCATTCATTTCCGTTATGAAGGAGCGTCATTCCATGCGCAGCTCGCTCGCGCTCGCGGCCGTCCTGGCGCTCACGGCATGCGGCGGCGGCAGCGGAGGCGGAAACACGACCCCGCCGGGATCCGTGCCCACGCCCACGCCGACACCGAGCGGAACGGGGCCCGCATCGAAGTACGCGACGCCGACCTTCAAAATCACCATTCCCGCGCCGACCGGCGCCGCGACGCGCCGGAAGCCGCAGTTCATTTCGTCGGCGACGCAGTCGATTACGATTACGCTCACCGCCGACTCGGCGGGTACCAATCCAACGACGCTGGCCGGGAATCCGGCTACGACCAATATTACCTTCGCCGTCTGCTCCGGCGGGTGCACGGTCAATGGTCCGACGTCGCCGGCCGGGTCCGACAGCTACACGCTCACGACGTACGACGCCCCGAACGGTACCGGCAACGCCCTCGACACGAACTCGGGCACGTTCACGATCGTTTCGGGCGCCGACAACACCGAGACGATCACGCTCAACGGAATCCCGGCGCACATCACCTTCGGTGCGGTGCCGAACACCTTCGCGGCGGGGACGCTGAATTCAACCCTGATCGGGAACGGCGGGGTCGCCGTGACCGTCGCCGACGCCGATGGTGAGACGATCACCGGGACGTACGCGAACCCGGTGACGATCTCTGACCCGGACACGAACGGTGACGGGACAACGCTGCTGCTCGCGTCGTCTTCGTGTCCGGCTCCGCCGGCCGGTAATCCCGCGTCGTCCCCAACCCAGTTGACCTTGACTGCAAGCACATCGGCGATCAACTTCTGCTACGGTGGAGTCGCGGAGAACCCGGTGACGCTCATTGCGAGCGCCCCGGGCGCACCAGCCGGGCCGTCGACCTTCACCCCGACGCTGTTCGCGCCGGTCTACGTCGCCGGCTCGGGTACCCCGCCGAGCGTCGTGATCGGATCGAATCCGCCCGATATCCAGCTCTACGCGACCAGCGGCACCGGCAGCACCGGCAGCGTGAACTACAGCGAATCAGGCTGGACGAGCGCGCCCTACAACCAAGGTCTCAACGCCTATGCCAACCTCGTTTGTTCGAGCGGCACATCGTTTTCGAACTACGCGACCGTCAGCTCTTCGCCGGCGAGCGGCGCGACGACGATAACCGTGACGGCGACCAGCTCTCCGACTGCCGGCGCGTGTCCGTTGACGCTCTGGGACGGACTTACGAGCGGTCTGACGACGACCGTGCTCGACTCCTCGTACACGACGTCGGGCTTTACCGTGGACGGTCGGCGGAGGCACTGACCGGGAGCAGCGGGCGCACGCGATCCCACGGCAGGTTGTAGTAGGTGACGCCGGCGCGCCCCGAGATCGTGTGCGCGCTGAAGAGCGCGTCATCGATCGCCGCTTCGGTCGCGTCGACCGTCGCGCCGTAGAGCCCGTCGATCGTATCTTCGTCGGTCACCAGCGGCGGCCCGGTGATGCCGCCGGCGCGCGGGTAATGGTGCGTCGTCGAGAACGCGAGAAACAGGTCACCGCTCGAGACGTGTGAAGTCGCGCCGGTGCGCGCTAGTCCTAAACTCGCGCGCTTGGCGATGCTCTCGAGCGCCAGCCCGTCGAGCGGCGCGTCGGTCGCGATGATAATGATGATGCTGCCGTCGGCCGCGCGGCCGCGCGCCGGCGCGGTTTGCGCCCGCTGCGGGTAGATCGGCAGCAGGTCGTGGGCGAACGCCTCGCCGACGTGCACGCCGTCGACGATCAGTTCCTCTCGCGCGCCGGTGTTGGCATTGACGAGCACACCCACCATGTAGCCGCCGAGTTTGGCCGGCAGCACGCGCGATGCCGAGCCGATTCCGCCCGCAAACCCGAACGCCCGCATCCCCGTGCCGGCTCCGACGTTCCCGCGCGGGAAGTCGCCCGGCGCGGCCGCGTCGAGCATCGCTGCCACGTCATCGGGATGCACCGAGCGCAACTGGATGTCGTTGATCCCCTGGTCGTCGCACTCCGCGACGACCGGCAGCGGGACGTCTTCGCGCACGCCGATGTTCGGATGCTTCCCGATCAGCCAGGAGACGACGCCGTCATCGGCGCGTCCGACGTCGAGCGTGTCGGTCAACACGATCGGCACTTCCAGAAAGCCGGACAGGTCGATCCAGTGGGCGCCGGTCAGCTCACCGTTGCCGTTGAGGTCGAAGGTGGCGGCGGCCAGCCGGTCGTTCCAGATGTCGGCGTCCGGCACGATTGCGGTCGCCCCGGTGCGCACGCTCTGCCCTGCGATCTTCGTGACGTGTGCGACCCGCACACCCGCCACGTCGGTGATGCCGTCGACCGGACCGCTTGCGAGAGGTCCGACCGGCACCGGCGAGCGCGCCTGCGCGGCCGGGGCGATGCTCGCGAGGACCGCGAGCGCGGCCGCCGCCAACAGGCGCTGCTCGATCACGACTTAGGCGACCCGGAAGCGCTGTTTGCGGCCGAAGATGCGCATGTGCAGGATGTGCCAGGGGCGCCGCCGCGTATCGGCTTGCGCTTCGACCAGCATCCCGGGGCGCAGCCGGTCGAGCGCGCCGCGTCGGATCCGGCACTCTTCGATTCCGGGCCCGGCCGTTTCGGTCGGCCCGCGCGCGATGCGGACCGTGCCGCGCTGATAGTCGACCGACAAGACGCGGCCCGAAAACCAGATGTCATACCCTTGCTGAGCGACGGCGGGGCGCTGCATCGAGATCACCAGCGCGGCCGAAACGACGAGCCGCGCCGCGATCATGGTCTCGCGTCGACGATGTCGCGGCCCAGCACGATGGTCACGTCGCTTCCGGCTTCGGGCGGCATCGCGACGAGCGCGAAGTGCGTGGTGGCGGCGTTCGGTTCGAGGGCCTTGCGCACGCTGTCCGAGGCGGTGGCCCGCGAGGGCGCGCTCTGAATCTGCGTGATCAGGAAGTCGCGCGAGGGCGCGTCGGCGATCCCCGCGATGGTGAAACCGCGCCGCTGCAGCGTCGCCGCGACGCGGGCCGCCAGGCCGGGAACCGTCGTTCCGTTTTCGACCCGCACGCGAATGCCGGCCAGCGACACGTCCGGCGTCGGTGCCGTGCCGGCGACATCTTCGTGCGGGTCGGCCAAAAGCGTCGCGACGAGCCGTTGCTTCGCCGCTTCGTCGGGAATGATCGAGTCGCCGTACCCCGGCAGCATCACGCTTGCGACGTAGGGAACCTGCGCGGTCCGGATGTCGCGCTGCGTGACGTGGGCGAATGCCATCGCCGAGGCGATCTCTTCGCGGATCGTAAAGTTCGTTTCGATGTCCTTGTGCGCGACCGCGAGCAGCTGCTGCGCGTGTTCGATCGTGTTGAGTTTGTCGCGCTCGAGACGATTGACGAAAGCGCGGATCACTTGCTGCTGCCGCATGATCCGGCAGGGGTCGCTGCACCAGTCGTGCCGGAATCGCGCGTAGCCGACCGCCTGGGCGCCGTCGAGATGCTGCAGGCCGGGCTTCAAGTGTACGTACAGATGGCCCCAGGTGTCGACGTAGTCGATGGGTCCGTTCTTGCCGGTTCCGCGCAGGGCGTCGGAGTTTTCGACGTTGACGTCGATTCCGCCGATCGCGTTGATCAGATCCTTCGTCGTATCGATCCGCATGACGATATAGCGGTCGAACGGCGGCACGCCGAGCCAGTTCGCGATCACGCTTTGCGACTCGGCGATCCCGCCCTCCGACTGCGCCTGATTGATCTTCGCCTGCTGCCCGTTGGGCATCGTGGCGACCATGTCGCGCGGCACCGACAGCTCGCTGATGCGATGGTTCTTGAAGTCGAGGTTCAGCGCCATGATGATGTCGCTGCGTGACGACTTCGACGTTTCCTGATCGAGCCGATCGTAATCGTAGTCCAGCCCGATCAGCAGCACGCGCAGACGGTCCTTATGGAACAGGTCCACCGGATCGGGGATGAACACCTGACGCACCGCCGCGATCGGCTGCTGCACGACGTCGATCGCGGTCGTCATCGGGCTGGACCGGAACAAGATCCACCCGGCACCGATCGCCAGTACGAAGAGTCCCAGGAATACGACCGCTTTTTTCATGTCCACCGAACCGCTCGTTTTCGCGCCGTACGCGCGGACAATCCTTTGCTCGACGTCCGCAACGCCGCCGCGGTGCGAAAGCATCTCACCTGGGTAAATGCTGAGAGGTTCGCCTAGACGGCAAGCAGCGACGATGCGGCCGCGCGGCGCTGCGCTTCGTACGTCGATTGCAGCGCGGCTAGCCGGGCCGGATCGACGCTGCGGCCGGCATGCGGGCCGTCGGCGATCGGCTCGGCGAACAGCCGCAGCGGCAGCGTGTCGTCGGCCGGCACCCATCCCAGTCGCGCGTTGATCGCTCGCTTGCGCTCCCACGTACGCTGAGCCGAAGCACGCAGCGCGTCACCGTCGAGCGGAAGACCGCACACGGCGCTCCACAGCGCGGCCGCTTCGCTTTCGAAGTCTTCGAAGCAATCGCGCACGAATTTGCAGAGCACGAGGCTGTCCCACGCGACGGCCCGGTCTTCGGCTAGGATCGCATCGTGCGCGCGCTCGTCGTCGCCGCGATGTTCGACCGGGTCGCGCAGGTCGCGATCGTAGGTCGCGGCGCGGTTGTGGCAAGCGCCGCGCGTACAGGTCGAGAGGCCGAGCGCATACGTCGGCAGCGCGCGCGGCTCGTAGCCGGGAAGTTCGAGTCCCTTGGCGTGCATCGCGAAACGCTCAGCACCGCCGCCGATACGCGCGGCCGCGGCGCGCACGCCGAGCGCGAGCAGATCGCCGAGGCCGCGGCGCGCGGCAATCGCTTCGATCGCGGGCAGCAGCACGGCGCCGTTGCCGAACGCGAGCGGCGGCCCGAAGGCATCGCGCGGCAGCAGTCCGTGTTCGGCGCACTCCATGGCGAACGCGATCGTCGACCCGGTCGAGATCGTGTCGAGTCCCACTTCGTCGCAGCGGCCGATGGCGTCGAGCACGGCGTCGAGGTCGTCGACGCCGCAATTCGGGCCGAACGCCCACACCGACTCATACTCGCTCGCCGCCGCGGAGCGCTTGTCGCGATCCTTGCGCACGTAGAGGTGCTCGCACTGCACGGGACAGCCCGCGCAGCCGGCTCGCAGCTCGAGGTACGAACCGCTCGACTCGCGGGCGCGTTCGGGCGTCACATTCTCCGCCCCGGCGAAGGTCGCGGCGGTGAAGTTGCGGGTCGGCAACTGCCCCATGCGCTGCAGCACGCGCAGGTTCGCACCGGTGCCGAGCACGCGGTACTTCGCCGTCTTCGGACCCAGCGCGCGTTCGCGCAGCGTTGCCGAGAGCGCGGCCGTGGCGGCGCGGTCGGCGACGCGCACTTCGCCGCGCCCGCGCAGCACGATCGCCTTGAGGCGCTTCGCGCCGAACACGGCGCCGGTACCGCCGCGGCCGGCTTGGCGGCCATCGTTTTCGACTGACGCATACCGCACGCCGCGCTCGCCCGCCGCTCCGATTGCGCAGACGCGCAGCGAACGATCGCCGGCCAGGTCGCGCAGCGCCTTGGTCGTGTCGTGCGCGGAGAGGCCTGCCAGCGCCGACGCGTCTTCGAAGCGCACCGCATCGCCGTCGATTGCGATCGTCGTCCAGGCCACGGCTTCGCCGGTAATCACGATCGCTGCCAACCCGCAACGCCGCAGCACAGCCGAAAAGTGGCTCGACGAAAGGCCTTCGTTCAGGAGGCCGGTCAGCGGCGAAATCGTCGCGAGCGCGTGTTTGTTGGCCGCCGGCACCGGTGTCGACGCGAACGGCCCCGCGGCGAACACGATCGGATTCGACGGGCCGAGCGGATCCAGCGGACCGCGCACGCGCTCGTCGATCAAGCGCACCGCCAGCCCGACGCCGCCCAGCGTGTCGGCGAACACCGCATCGGGCAGTTCGCTGCGGCGCGCCGTCTGCGCCGTGAGGTCGATCTCGAGCAGACCGCGCGGCCCGACGTAGCCGGCCATCAGCCGCCGCTCGCGAGAAACAGCACGCAGGGACGGTCGTCCGCCGAAAAACGCTCGCCGTCGCGCACGGCGCGGCGTCCGTCGAGCAGGATCAGATTCGGTTCGACCAGCGCGTCGCGCGTCGACGCGATCACCTGCGGAACGAGCGCCGGGACGGCATCGGCGAGCGCGCGCAAGAAGCCCGCGTAGTCGATCGGACCGTCGATCGGCAGGTCTATGGTCGGACGGCCGGCCAGCGCGCGCGACATACCGAACAGTTCAACCGTCATCGGGCCGCCACGGCTGCAGGCAGGACGATGCGTATGCTGCCGGCATTGGCGGTGTCGTACCCGCCGAGCGCTTCAACCTCGCTCCGGAAGGCCGGATCACGCAACGTTTCGACCAGCAGCCGGATGCGCGGCTCGTCGAGCGTGACGGCCGGCAGCGCGAGTTCGTACGGTTCCCACGCAATGGAAACGAAATCCAGCCCGAAGGCGTGCGCCGCCGCCCGGATTGCGAGGCCCGCATCGGCGCTTCCGTTGGCGACCAGCTGTCCCACCGCCAGATGCGAGAACTCCAGCCGGTCGTAACCGGCGATCGCGCCGGAGGCGATTCCGGCAGCGGCCAGCAGGCTGTCGAACAGAATCCGCGTGCCCGCGTCGCGCTGGCGGTTGACGTAGCGCGCGCCCGCGCGCGCGATGTCGGCCAGCGTGTGCAAGCCCAATGGGTTGCCGGGCGCGACCAGGATGCCTTGCTCGCGTTCGGCCAGGCGGATCAACGCGACCGGCTCGGCCGGCCCGTAGCGGCGCACGGCGTCGTCGTTGTAGATGCCGGTCGTGGGGTCGAGCACGTGCATGCCGGCGAGGTGACAGGCGCGTTCGCGCAACGCGACGAGCCCGGCGATGCTGCCCACGTGCGCCGAGACGAGGTCGATCGCATGCGCGGCGAGACGCCCCGCCACCAGGTCGAGCGCGACGTCGTGCGATCCGACGGCCAGCAGCGTCCGTTCGATCTGCGCCAGCGGCCGTAAGGCGCGCGCCGTGATCTGCGCGCCGGCGCGTGCACCTTCGCTGAAACGGGGGATCGTCAGCAGCACGTTGGCGCGCGAGAGCGAGCTGATCACGCCGGCGCCGCGCTGCAGCGGCGTCGCGACCAGCCGGCCGTCGACGCGCGCGGCGACGGCGCGCACGAATTCGTCTTCGCCCAACGGCGAGAACAGCTTGCGGCTGAGTTCGACGACGATCTCGCGCGGCTCCGGTGCTTCTGTACGGCCAAGCTGCTCGAGCAGCGGCCGCAAGAACAAGTCGGCGCAGATGGCGGCGCTCACCGGGTAGCCCGGAATCCCGAGCAGCGGCACGCGCGCCGCCGTTGCGACTCCGAGCACGAGCGGATGGCCGGGCCGAATCGCTACGCCGTGTACCACGACCTCACCGAAGCGGCGAAATACGCGCGCGGTGTGATCGTCGCGCCCCGCCGACGAGCCGGCATTCACCACCACGATGTCGCAGTCGTCGAGTGCGCGCCGGACCGTCACCGTCAGCGCCGCTTCGTCGTCGATCACGCGCGTAGCGCTGATCACGACGCCGCCGTACTGCCGGATGCACGCCGTGAGCAAGACCGCGTTCGAGTCGACGATCGCGCCCGGCGGCGGCACGGCGACCGTGACGTCGACCAGCTCGTCGCCGGTCGTGATCAGCGCTACGCGCGGCCGCCGCACGACCTCGACCGTCGCGACGCCGGCCGCCGCGCAGGCCGCCAGATCGGCGGGCCGCAGTTGGCGGTATACCGGCACGACGACCTCGGTCGCCACGACATCTTCGCCGATCGCACGGACATGTTCGAACGGCGCAACCGCGGCCCGAATCGCGACGCGACCGTTCGCCCGCGACTCGACCTGCTCGATTGGGATCACGGCGTCGAAACCGTCGGGTAATGGATCGCCGGTGTCGACCACCGGCGCTTCTTCTGCCGTTAGCTCGAGCGGCGCCGTTTCCAGCGCGCCCGCCGTTCGCGCGGCGACGACGGCGATCCCATCCATCGCGCAGGCATGATAGTGCGGCGACGACAGACGCGCGGCGACCGGCCGCGCCGTCACGCGATCGAGCGCGTCGCCGAGCGCGAGCGTCTCGACCGCATCATTCCGTACCCCGGCCGCCGCGAGGGCGTCGCAGAATCGCGCGCGCGCCGCTTCGAGCGGCACGTCGTGCAGGAACACGTTGCGTTCAGCCGCGCTCATCGTCGCTGCGGAGGCCCTGCCGGCGCCGGAAACGCCGTCGGCACATCGAGCGGATAACTGGGCCGCTCAGGGGCCGGCGTCGCGACCGCAGTTCGGACAACCAAACCGCTCAGGAGCGCGGCAAGCGCGGCTGGATACTGATCGCTTAGTGTGCGGACATCCGCTGCCGGCACCGCGCTCGTCTTCGCCTCGGAAGAAGCTACGAATGCGCCCCGCGCGCAGTCGTACACCATCGCCTTCAATTCAAGTTGGACGCCCCGGGGACTGAACGTGAAGGTTGTGGTCGCATCCGACGTAACGAGCAGCGGGAGTCTTGTTTCGCGGCACACCCGTGCGTAGTCGACCGGCTTACCGAGGTCGGCCGTTGAGCGTGGATGATCCACGAGCTCGAGACGAAGCCGCGCGCCAATCGCTTCGCGCATTGGCGGCGCCGCCGGGTATACGCCTTCGCTCACGTAGGCCGCTCGCGGCCACGGGCTCCCTACGGGTGTCGGGCTGGCCGAAGCGGCGAACAAGAACATGAGCAGCATCATCGGGGCATCGGGGTCCGGACCGCTTTTGGTACCGGCGGAGAGAGTTGCTCGAGTAGGATCTTGAGCGCGCCGCGGTATCCGGCGTTGAGGACGGCCGGGTCGCCGTCCGGCGCGGGTGCCGTGCTCGACTGCGCGACCGTGATGAACAGATTGTTGACGCAGTCGTAGACCGATACGCTGAGCACGAGCACGGAGGTCGTCGCGTTGGTCGGGTGGGTGGTGACCGCGTTGGCGGCGACGATGCGCGGGAGGTGCGTCTCGCGGCACACGTCCTGAAGGATCTCGGTCGGCAAGAACAACGCCGTGCGGTCGAACCCCGAGGCCCGAGACTCGACGAACTCGACCTTCAACCGGTCGGCGATTGCTTTTTCGAGGTCCGGCTGAAACGCCGGCATGCCGGGCGGAGAGAGGTAGACCGCAGGCATGCGCGCCTCGGTCGCAGGCGAGGACGCATCGGCGAGCATGAGGGCCAGCAGCAGCGCGATCACGGCACGATCACCGTGACCCGCTCGCCCGCTCCCAGGCCGCTGCGGTCGAGTGGGACCGCGATCAGCGCATCGGAGCGCACCAGCGTGAAGATCAGATTCGAGGCACCGAAGATCGGCGTCGCGTGCAGTTCGCCGGCGGCATCGCGCGCGAGCGTACAGGGCACGTAATCTTCGCGCCCCGGACGCGAAGGCACCGGCAGGTCCAACGTCGCGCCGAACGATTCATCACCCAGGGTGTCGTCAGCCAATGCTTCGCCGCCGAGCAGCCGCACCAACGGACGCACGATGCGCCACGCAACGACGAGCGCGCTGGCGGGATTTCCGGGCAAGCCGATCACCGGCTTGCCCGCGCACAGCGCGAGCACCGTCGGTTTGCCGGGCTTGATCGCGATGCCGTGCGCGAGAATCCCCGGTGCTCCGAGCGACTCGACGATTTCGGCGGTGAGGTCGCGCACCGACACCGACGATCCGGCCGAAAGGACGAGCGCGTCGGCGACCGCGAGCCCGCCGCGCGCCTCGAGCAGCAGTTCGTCGTGGCGGTCGGGCGCGATGCCGCGGCGCACCGGAATGCCGCCGGCGCGTTCGACGGTCGCCGCGATCGTGGACGCATTAACGTCGCGGACCTGCGCGGGACCGGGCGTCGCGTGCACCGGCACCACTTCATCGCCGGTCGAGAGGATCGCGATCCGCGGCCGCGCGACGGCAGTGAACGACGTGATCCCGAGCGCCGCCATCCCGCCGAGATCGGCGGCACGCAGCCGGCGTCCGGCCGGCACCGCAACGGCGCCTTCGCGAATGTCCTCGCCGACGGTTAGCACGTTCTCGCCCGGGGCAGCGGCCGCGAGCAGTTCGACGTCGTGACCGTGCAGATTGGTATCTTCAACCATTACCACCGCATCGGCGCCATGCGGCAGCATCGAGCCGGTGTGAATGCGCACCGCTTCGCGCTCGCCGACCCGCACGTTCGGCACCACGCCGGTCGGGATGTCGCCGGTCAACCGCAGGTACGCCGGGGACTGTTCGGAGGCGCCGTGCGTATCGGCGGAGCGGACGGCATACCCGTCCATGGTGGCGCGTGCGAAGGCCGGCAGCGTTTCGGCGGCCGGAATGTCGACCGCGGCCACCCACCCGAGGCCGGCCTCGAGGGCGACGGTTTCCGTGCGCGGGATCGGGGAACAACCGTCGACAAGCCGGGCCAGCGCGTCGGCGGGGGCGAGCACGGTGAAGAGCTCGTGCATCGTCATGCCGCCGCCGCAGGGCACAGAGTAACGAGGCGAGCCCTGCTTGCCACGCGAATCTGCCCTCTTTCCCTCGGCCTGCAGCCCAGGAGCACGCCCATTCTCACGCTACCGAACCCTTCGCAATCGTTCGAGAAACATCTGGCGTCCCTCGGACTGGGCGGCGTCGGCACGGTCTACCGCAACCTCAGCGCCCCTCTGTTCTATGAACACGCCCTGGGGCGAAACGAGGCAGTGCTCGGCAACGACGGCCAGATGCTGGTCGACACCGGCAAGCACACCGGGCGCTCCCCGCAGGACAAGTTCCTCGTGCGCGAGCCCGGCAGCGAGACGCACATCGACTGGGAAGCGAACAAACCGATCGCGCCGGCCGTCTTCGACGCGCTGCTCGACCGGGTGGGCCACTACCTCGACGGCAAGGACGTCTACGCGATGGACTGCCACGTCGGGGCCGACCCGCGCTACCGGCTGCCGGTGCGGATCATCACCGAGTACGCCTGGCACAGTCTGTTCGCGCGCGACCTGTTCATCGATGACGCCGACGACGCTTCCGAGAGCTTCTCGCCGGAATTCACGGTCATCGACGCCGCCCTGTTCGACGCCGATCCGGCGCGCGACGGTGTGCGCAGCTCGACCGTGGTGCTGGTGAACTTCGCTCGCAAGATCATCCTGATCGGCGGCACCCGTTACGCCGGCGAAATCAAGAAGTCGGTCTTCTCAGTGATGAACTACCTGATGCCGCTGCGGCAGGTGCTCTCGATGCACTGCTCGGCGAACGTCGGCGCGAAAAACGACGTCGCTATCTTCTTCGGCCTCTCGGGAACGGGCAAGACGACGTTGTCGTCGGATCCGCACCGGCCGCTGATCGGCGACGACGAGCACGGCTGGTCGGCCGACGGCATCTTCAATTTCGAAGGCGGATGCTACGCGAAGATGATCAAGCTCTCGCAGGAAGCGGAGCCGGAGATCTGGGCCGCCTCGCACCGCTTCGGCGCCGTGCTCGAGAACGTGATGTTCGATCCGCAGACGCGCGTGCTCGATCTCGATTCCGCCGCCAAGACCGAGAACTCACGCTCCGCGTATCCGGTCGACTTTCTGCCGAACTTCGTCAAGAGCGGGATGGTCAACGCGCATCCCACGACGATCGTGATGCTGACCGCCGACGCGTTCGGCGTGCTGCCCCCGATCGCGAAGCTGACGCCGGCGCAGGCCATGTACCATTTCCTCTCCGGCTACACGGCGAAGGTCGCCGGAACCGAACGCGGCGTGACCGAACCCACCGCGACCTTCTCGGCCTGTTTCGGTGCACCGTTCATGGTGCACCATCCGACCGTGTACGCGAACTTGCTCGGCGAGCGCATCGCCAAACACGAAGCGACCTGCTGGCTGGTGAACACCGGCTGGACCGGCGGCGGCTACGGCGTGGGCCAGCGGATGAAGATCGCCTACACGCGCGCGATGGTCAACGCCGCAATCGACGGCAAACTCAACGGCGTCGAATACGAACCGGAACCGTTCTTCGGGCTCGCAATCCCGAAGACGGTGCCCGACGTGCCGAGCGAGGTGCTCAACCCGCGCAACGCCTGGAGCGATACCGCCGCCTACGACGCGCAAGCCCGAAAGCTCGCCGCACTCTTCGAAGAGAACTTCCGCCGTTTCGAAGCTCACGCCGCGCCGGACATCCTAGCCGTCGCCATTCACGCCTAGCCCTTCCGGGCGTGCGCATCACTGAGTGAACGCAGCGAGAGCTATTTTACGGCCGCCGGATCTGCGGACTCACAATAGGACCCGTCAGGACCGTCGGTAGCGAAAGGCTTCCGGGTGTCGGACAGGTCACGACGTAGACGCGCTGGGGCGAGCCCAGGTTCATCGGAAAGCTGATCTGGAGTCGCTCCCAGTACGTTCCGGCGTTGACTTGCCATGAGTTCTTTAGCTCTATGGTTCGCACGGGAATTGCACTGATCCCTAACCCGGAGATGAGATTCGCCGACTGTGTCGGCTCATCGATACCGCTGCTGTTGACCCACTTGTATTGAAGTGGTGCAAGTGGCGTAGCAGGCATCGTAAAGTTTGAGGCCACGTCAAGTTGATTTTTGCGACGAAGTTGATCGTGACAGGACATGACGTGACCGGTCCTGCGGCGTTGCTGATATCGAGCGTCAGCGAGGAGATCGTCTGACTCGAAGCCGGTGCCATCGAAAGGAGCAACGCGGCGAGAAACGCGACCGGGGCGGAGATGCGATGCACTCTGAACCTCCTTAAGCCTAAGACGCTGCCGTCATTCCTTTTCGATCAAAGATTCGAGACCTTTTCGGCGCTAGGATGTAGTCGACGAGGGCACTCCCGTGACATGAGAAGGCAACGATTGTATCACGATGAAGTTCCGGGAAGTGCGTCGCTTGCTCAGGGCGCTCGGATACCGGATCGTACGGCAGCAGGGAAGCAATGAGCGGTGTCGGCACCCGAATCGTCCGGGGCCGGTGACTGTTGCCGGTCACGACAAGGACGACGTACATCCGAGCACCCTTAAGAGCATCAAGCGACAGATCGGAAGAAACAAGTGAAGTACTACGTCGCCTATGAGCGCGGCGATCGCAATTGGAGCGCCTACGCTCCTGACCTTCCGGGCGTGGCTGTGACCGGTCGCGACCGTAATGAGTGCCGTGAACTCATCAAGGACGCAATAAAGATGCAACTCGAGGGCCTCCGCGAGGACGGGCTGGAGTTCCCGGAGCCGTCAGGCGAGTTTATCGAAGTCGCGTAGAAAACCGCCGCTTAGCGAGAGTTGGCCGGTGTCAGTTCGCGCGAGCGAGAGCGTAGCGGTCCGTGTGAAACCGCTCCGTGGCGGGAATACCAACCGCGTAACATTACCGCTACAGAGCCCCGCGCTTCGTGGCTAATTTGAGGTTCTCATGAACGATTCGACGAACACCGAGCGCCCGTCAGCCGCTGCCGGCACTGCGGCGATGCCTGAGGTTGTGGACCGGGCGGCGTGGCAAGCACGGATCGACGCGCTTCGGATCATTGAGAAGGCGCATACTCGCGAGGGCGACGCGATTGCGGCGGCTCGAAGGCGGCTGCCGGCCGTCGAGGTCGACGCGACTGCGACGCTCATCGGCCCCAATGGACGCGTTACGCTGCTCGATGCTTTCGAAGGGCGTCAACAGCTCCTAGCCTACTACCACATGTGGTTCAACGGTGAGCCTGCCGCGGAGCAATGCGAAGGTTGCACGTTTGTGACGTCGCAAGTCCGCGAGCTCTCGTACCTCCATGCTCGCGACATTACGTATGCGGTGCTGTGCTGGGGACCGTACGACGAGAGCGCTCGTTACCGCGAGTTCATGGGGTACGACGTTCCGTGGTATTCGGTCGCCGAGTCTGCCGATATCTTACGTGCGGGCCGTCCGCTCAATCTGTTTATGCTCGTATCGTACCTCAGACAAGGTGACAAGGTCTTCGAAACGTATTGGACGACCGGGCGCGGCGTTGAAGTCGTGACCCCGACTTTGGGACTGCTGGACATGACGGTGTACGGCCGGCAAGAACCGTGGGAGAACTCTCCAGCCGGTTGGCCTCAACCCGATCCGAGTTGGCGCGAAAACGGCCGCCCCACCGCGCAATGGCCCCGCATCGAAGCAGGCCGTTCGGACAACCTGAGCCCGGCCCGACGTTAGCGTGTGATCGTTATCGTAACGTCATTCGAGACGACCTCCGGCAGTTTGCGCAGCGTCGATGGCGTCTCGCTGATTTCCTCGGTCGGAGTTCGCCGTGCGCGCACGAGATAGCGGCCGGGAGCGAGGCGGACGCGGTGACTCAGGTTCGCCACCTCATAGGCTGCGCAGCGCGCGTCCACGTTCTCTCGCGAAATCGTCGTTATGGTCTGCAGCCCGTATTGTACCGGCACCGTCGCACCGGTCGCCGCATCACGAACCTCGAATTGATACTCGAGACCCCAGGGCCGCTCGTCCGTGAGCAACGCGCGGGGCTGACCGTCCGCCGATTGCATTTTCATCGCCGCGATGATGGAGTCGCCGGCGCGGGCCGAGCGCGGCAAGGACAGCGTGAGGGCTAGACCGCCGCTGGTTTCGCCGGGTGCCCCGAAGCGGTAGCCGGGCGGCACGATTTCGAACGCATCGCTGCACGGAGGCGGTTTGGCGGCCGCCGCAGGCGCGATTTGTAGCACCAGACCGAGGAACGCCGCTGCAATCTTCACCGAGCCTCCACGTTCGCGTGCTTGGCGGGCTCGCGGGGCTTCCGCTTCGGACATTTTTGGGTCCGCGGCCGCGAGGGAGCTTGCGCTGCGCTGCATAACGGGCCACGCAGTAACAGCGTTCCGTGAGGTGTCGTAATGCTTCATCGTTTTGTCCGTTTTGTACCGGTCGCCATCTTCGCCGTGCTGCTAAGCGGTTGCGGAGGCGGCGGCGGGGCGCGCAGCGTGCCGACCGCCCCGGGGAATCCACAGCAGCAGCCGGCTTCCATTGCGTCGGCGGCAAACGCCGGCGTGCCGCAGGCGGCGCCGCGCGGCATCCGCGTGAGCGTGCATCTGCCGCTGCGCAACAGCGCGCAGCTCGACACGCTGCTTCAGAGCCAAGCCGACAAGAACTCGCCCGAGTATCATCACTTCATCACCCCGGAGCAGTTCCGTTCCACCTACGGGCCGAGCAGCGCCGATCTGGCGACGGCGGCCGCAACCCTGGCCGCGCTCGGATTCACGACGCGCCTCACGTCACAAAGCATCATCGCCGATGCGCCGCAGACGGTCGTGGAACGCAGCTTCGGGGTGCGGATGACGCAGAGTCTCGTGCGCGGGAAGACCACGTTGTCGGTCGACCGCGCTCCGACGCTTCCGGCAGCGCTCGCCAAGGCCGGCGCCACCGTCTCGTTCTCGCCGCTGACCATGCACGTCAACTCCCGCCGCGCGCAGCAGGCCGCATTCGTGCCCCAGAACCGGTATTCGCCCGAAGGACCGTACTGGTTCGACGATCTCAAGCAGGCCTACGGCTATCCGTCGTACGAGCGCCTCAACGGCGCCGGCCGCACGATCGGTATCGTGATGAGCTCCGACGTGCTGGATTCGGATCTGGCGCTGTACTTCGGACATGAGAAATTGGCGCCGCCGAGCGTCACCCGCCGCCCGGTCGACGGCGGCCCGCCGGCGTTCGATCCGAACAACGGCGCATCGGACGAGGCCAGCCTCGACGTGCAGCAGTCGTTCGGCAGCGCGCCGGGCGCGAGCATCATGCTCTACGACATCCCCGACCTCAGCGATTCCAGCATTCTCGACGCCTACACCGCCGCGATCGATGAGAACAAGGTCGACATCGTGAGCTCGTCGTTCGGTCTCTGCGAACTCTATTACACCAAGGCGTACAACGGTGGCACCGACTTCACGTTCATCCTGCAGCAGTACCACGATCTCTTCCGGCAGGGAAATGCGCAGGGCATCACGTTCGTCGCTTCGTCAGGCGACAACGGCGCCTACGACTGCGAGAATGTCGCCGGCACCAAGTTCATCAAAGGCGTCGAGAGCCCGGCCGACGACACCGATGTCACCGGCGTGGGCGGAACGAACCTCATTACCGCCTCGATCGCGAACTCGCTGCGCTCGACCTACGTAAGCGAGAACGCGTACTTCGATCCCTTCGATCCGGCGCAAGGTGCGCTGCCCAACGAGATCTGGGGATCGGGCGGCGGCATCAGCGTGATCTTTCCGAAGCCCTGGTACCAGCGGCTCGTGAACACGCGTGCGGATACCCGCACGGTGCCCGACATCGCGCTGCACATGGGCGGCTGTCCGGTCGGTTCGATTCAGCCCTGCGCCGTCGAGCGTTCGAGCGACATCACGGCGATCGGCGGTTCGTTCTATCTCCTGATCGGCACCAGCGCCTCCGCGCCCGATCTGGCCGGCTTACTGGCAGTTCAGGAACAGCGCATCGGAAGCCGGCTCGGCAACGCGAACGGCGACATCTATCTGCTCAACGCGATCGGCGGTTCGTCGGTCTATCGCCACCCGCCGGGTGACAACGGCTACGCGACGCACCCCGAATACGACTACGTAGTCGGCAACGGAACGCCGCACGCCGCCGACTTTGCGCTCGATCCGTTCGGCCCGCTCGCCGGCAACCCGCAAACCCCCTCGAACCCGTAAGCGCGGCGACGGCTTCCTTGGTGCCGACGTACATTGCTCTGCTGCGCGCAGTCAACGTCGGCGGCACCGGTGCGTTGCCGATGTCCGAGCTGCGAGCGATGTGTGTTGCTGAAGGCTTCACGAAGATTCAGACCTACATCGCGAGCGGCAACGTCCTCTTCTTCTCCAAACAGCCGGAGTCGAGGGTCAAGAACGCGCTCGAGAAGCGCCTGGGGGCGTATGCCGGCAAGCGCGTCGTCGTCGCTGTCCGTACACCCGACGAAATGTCCGCCGTTCTCAAAGCCAATCCGTTCCCGAAATCGCCTCCCAATTCGACCGTTGCCATCTTCTTGAGCGAGGAACCGCCGCCGGGCGCCCTCGAGAACATTCGCGGCCAAACGGATGAGCTCGTCGGCTTGGGCGCGAGGGAGATCTACGTGGCCTACGGCGCGAGCATGGCACGCTCGAAACTGAAGATCCCCGGAGCCAAAGGCGGCACGGCCCGAAACATCAACACCATCAAGAAACTCATCGAACTCGCCGCAAAACTCTAGCTCGGTCAAATGGGGAATGATGGTAGCTCCAGCGCCGCTACATGCCGCTCGAAGGACTGCGCTCGGTCAGCGGCAACATCACCCCCGCATGACAGCCTCCGACCCGCCAGGTCGCATCACAGGGATCGGCGGCATTTTCGTCGTCAGCAAGGACCCCGAGGCCCTGGCGGCTTGGTATCGGGACGTATTGGGCATTTCGCTGGAGCCGTGGGGCGGCGCGACATTCCGCTACGACGCGACCGGGCATCCACCCGTCGCGGCTTGGAACGCCTTGCCGGAGGGAGACACCTATCTCGCGCCCTCGCGGCGCGACTTCATGCTCGACTTCGCCGTGGATGACCTCGACGCGTTTCTCACTCGTCTGAAGGCAAAAGGCGTCACGATCCTCAAGCGTGACGACTCCGATCCGAACGGCAAGTTCGCCTGGATTCTCGATCCCGACGGCACGAAAATCGAGCTGTGGCAGCCGACGTAGCGCTGATCTTTGCGGAGTTGTTGACGCAGCAAGGACACGCAGCGGTGCCGCGGGAACCTTGCTGCTGCATTCATCGAAAGGAGGACCGCTTTATGAAGACATTCGTCTCCGCGCTTTCCGGCGCGGCGGTCCTCAGGCACGCGACCGTAGCTTAACCGCTCTCGCGTGTAGCGGGCATCGCGCCCGCACCCGTCGCGCCATCCGAACCAGCATACCAACGCTGCTCGAGAGAGGCACGACTTTGGCATTCGATCATCGGATCGCAAGCGATCACGGTATTTCGTTTCTGGCACTCGCCGCCGACGGCGCCGAGCGTTCCGTCACGGCCTCATCCGCACGAGCCCGCCCGGTGGTGGGCGATTACGTCACGATCGATGGGGATAGGCGCATCACCGCGATCGCGCCGCGTCGCGGCGTGCTCGCCCGCGCGCGCGGCGACCGCGGTAACACGCCCCAGATCGTGGCCGCGCACCTCGACATCGTCTTGATCGTGACATCGCCCGGCCGCGACTTCTCCCCGCCCCGCGTCGAGCGCTATCTCGCCGCGGTGCATGCCGGCGGCATCGCGCCGGTCATCGTCCTGAACAAGAGCGACCTCGCGGACGACCCGACGAGCCTTCGTATCGAACTGGCCGTGGTGGCTGGCGATGCCCCGGTACACGCCATCTCCGCCGTGACCGGCGACGGCTTCCAGGCGCTCGTTCCGTACCTCCAAGCCCAGACGACCATCGCGGTCGTTGGTTCGTCGGGCGTCGGGAAATCGACCATCGCGAACCGGCTCATCGGCGACGCCCGCTTCGCGACCGGGACGATTCGCGAGTCCGACGGCCGCGGAAAACACACCACGACCGCGCGCGAACTCATCGCGCTGCCGTCGGGCAGCTGGCTGATCGACACGCCCGGAATGCGCGCCTTTGCGCCGTGGGCCGACGACGCTGCGCTGGCGGAGACGTTCGCCGATATCGATGAGGCGGCGGCCCGTTGCCGCTTCCGCGATTGCCGCCATGACACCGAGCCCGGTTGCGCCGTTGCGGCGGAAGTGGACGAAGGACGCCTGGTACGGTGGCGCGCCTTGCGCGCAGAGGTGGCGAACCTCGAACGGCGCGACGACCCGGCGCTCTACGCCGCAAAAAAGAAACGCTGGAAAGAGATCGCCAAGGGCCAGCGCCTGCTCGCGCGAGCGCGAGGCCGCCGGCCGTAAGGCCTTATGCCGCCGCGTAGGCCGCCAGGAGCTCGCTTTGGGTCGTGTCTTCCTGCGGGACCTTCACCGTGATCGACACGACGGCGTTGCCCTGCGTCACGGTCTCGTACACGACCGTTGGATACTGGGTGCGCAAGACGTCGATCTTACGAACGGCCTCGTCGAACTTTTCCTGCGTGTTCGTATCTTCGACGGTAATTGATGCAGCCACGGGTTCTCCTCTGCGCCGAGCAAGCTGTAGACGCTGCTCCTTACCCGGTTTCCAAACCGGCTATTCCGCCGTGCGGGCTAATCGTACGGTCCCGAACGGTAGCGGGCTTGACACCCCTGGCCTCCCGTGATACTTAAGTGGCGCCTTCACTATGTCGACTGCATCGATCGAACTCGTCTTTCAGGCCTTGGCCGATCCCACCCGGCGGCTTATGGTCGAGCGCCTTAGCCGCGGACCGGCAACGGTCAGCGATCTGGCCGAGCCGTTTGCGATTTCGCTGTCGGCAGTGGTGCAGCATTTGAACTTTCTCGAAGCGAGTGGGCTCGTGCACACCCAGAAGGTCGGACGGGTGCGGACCTGCCGCATCAAACCCGCAGCCCTACGTGGCGCCGAACAGTGGTTTGCTGCGCGCCGCACGAGCTGGGAGCGCCGGCTCGATCGCCTCGCGGACTATCTCGCCGAAACCGGCGACCCGGCACGCAAAGGAAACGCATGATGACCAAATCCCGCACCGCCAACACCACTTTCACGCTCGAGCGCGTCTACGACGCGACCCCGGCGCGCGTTTTTGCCGCCTGGGCCGACCCGGCAGCGAAAGCCGTATGGTTCATCGGGCCTGGTGAGGGAAGGAACACGCGCGCAGCAACGACTTCGTCGTCGGCGGCACCGAGCGCCTGACCGGCGTGTTGGAGGACGGCACGCGCACCACGTTCGTGGGCCACTACCACGATATCGTGCCGAACGAGCGCATTGTGTACGCCTACGACGTCTTATTCAACGACGAGCGCCTCTCGGTTTCCCTTGCGACCGTGGAATTGGAACCGGTCACGGCCGGCACGCGGCTCGTGTTCACGGAGCACCTCGTCTGCCTCGACGGCTATGAGGATTCCGGTGCCCAGAGCCGCATCAGCGGAACTGAGACGCATCTTGATCGCCTTGGGAAATACGTGCAGCAATGAAGTTTCTCTGCTTGGCCTACGGCGCCGAAGAGGGCTGGAACGAACTCTCGAAAGCCGAACAAGACGAACTGCTCGCGCAAGACGAACGCTTGCGCCAGCGCGGCGACATCGTTGCCGCCGTTGAACGTACAGCCACCACCGTCACCGCATGGGACGGCAAGCCGGCGACGACCGAGGATACCTTCGCCCATGCGCGCGTCCCGCTGGCGGGGTTCGGCATCATCGAGGCCGCCGACCTCGACGAGGCCATCAAGCTCGTCGCGAACACGGCATGCGCGCGCGCAAAGGGCGCCGTCGTGCTGAGGCCGATCTCCGTCATCAATCTGTAGCCAGGACGCGCCGCGATCACGGGGCGGCGAGACCGAACGCCTTCAGTAGCACGCGTTTGGGGCGTTGGCCGTCGAACTCGCCGTAGTGGATGCGTTCCCAGGGGCCGAGGTCGAGGGCGCCCTTCGTGACCGGTACGAGCACTTGGTGACCGAGCAGCATGCGCTTGAGGTGCGCGTCGCCGTTGTCTTCGCCGGTGAGGTGATGCTTGTAATCGAGACCTGAGGGCGCGAGCTTTTCAACCCAGGCGAGGATGTCGCTCCACAGCCCCGACTCGTGATCGTTGACGAAGATGCTCGAGGTGATGTGCATGGTGCTCACCAGCACGAAGCCGTCGTCGAGCGCGGCGACAGCACGCACGCGCTCGCCCTCCGCGGTGATGTCGCGGATCTCGTAGCGCGTCGCGGTACGAATCGTGAGGTACTCGGTGTGCGCGATCATGCCGCGTGGTTAGCGCTTATTCTTCTTCCGACCCGTGACCCGCTCGGGGCAGCTCCGGCTCGAAGTACAGATCGCGCTCGTCAACGTAGATCTCGGTTCCTCGACCGGGGCGCGGCAAGTCGGGCTCGTCCGGCAGCTCGATCGGCTCCGGAGTTTCGCCCCGGTCGCGATCCGGTTTTCCGCGTTCGTTCATGTCATACGGCCTCAGTGGTGCGTCGCTGGCGGTGCGGTGGCCTGGAGGATCACGTGGACGGTCGGTACCGGCTTTTCGCCAGTCCCGGCGAGGAAATAGTTCCCGATGAGCGCCGCCAGGCCGACGCCCACGAACGTCGTGGAGAGATTGATCAAGCGCCGCTTGGCGAAGCCCGCGCGGTCGGTCGCATCGGCATCGCGCAGCCACGATCGCGTGAGCTCGTACTTGATCCGAATCGCATTCTTCGGATCCCTGACCAGCAGCAGGGTCGCGTACATGCTAATCTCCGGAAACTGGACGTCGCGCGGAACCTGCGCCATCAGCGCAAAGAAGAACCCGGCGGCAAACGCCGCCAGCGCGACGATCACCCACGCGTTCACGCCGAGTTTCGAGGGATCGCCGAGAATCGCGAAGACACCGACGCCGGTGCTGATGATCGTGATGAGCGTACCGGCTTTCGCGTCGAGCGCTCGCGAACGCTCGCGGCCGGCATCGAATTTACTCTTCGCCTCGGCGTAGAGCAGGTCGACGGTCGCACTGGGCGCGCCGAGCAAGCCGGGGTAGCCCGTCGTGATACGTTTGACGGTGTCTGCGCGTTCTTCTTTGGTTGCGAGCCCGCTCTCAAGGCTGCCGAAAAAGAATGGCCATAAGCCCCGAGGTATCAGCTGCCGTATCGAAACCGCCACGTCGCGCGCTCACCCCCTCGCCGAACTTTTTCCGGCTCCGCAGGGCTCTTGACCTTCTCGCGATTGGAGGCCTCGGTCCCCGCCAAGGTTTGATTGCGGGTCGCAGAACGAGGCACGATGCGGATCGCTTGGAGCTTTCTTGGACCCGCGCTGTTGGCCGTTGGGGCCGGCGCCAGCTTTGTGACCCAGTCGGCGCTCAATGCCCAGCTGCGGGTGGTGCTGAACTCGCCGGTGAGGGCCAGCTTCGTCAGTTACGCCGGCGGTACGCTCGCGATGGTGATCGTCGCGCTCGCCATGCGCGAGTCGTGGGCCTACGTCCACGATTTCAGCCGCAGTTCCTGGTGGCTGTGGACGGGCGGCTTCTTCGGCGCGATCTACGTCGTCATCTCAATCGTGCTGCTGCCGCGTATCGGCGCCGCGACGTTGTTCGCCGCCATCGTTACCGGCCAGATGGTCGCCTCGCTGGCCTTCGATCAGTGGGGACTGTTCGGGTTAGCGCCGCGGGCGGTCGACCTCAGCCGCGTGCTCGGCGCGCTGTTGCTGGTGGCGGGCGTGGTCCTGATTCGCCGCTAGGTCCCGGCGAGTCCAGCGAACGAAGAGCGCAGCCGTGAAAACCACGGCGGCCGTGTACGTCCGCTTCGCTTAGGGGTCGATCGTGAGTGTGGTGGTCGTGCTCTGCTCCATACGAGAGTCTACAATGTACGGCCCTTCTGCCTGAGCACGCGCCACGACTTTGTACGTCCCCGGCGTTGTTAGCCGGTAGCTCCAGTGGTCAAGCGGAATAAACGTCTCTCCTTTCCAGGACAAGTAACGAACAGTTCCGGGTTCAAGACTAAACGTTCTCCCCGACCCACTGTATCCCGACAAGTCCGATAGACCTTGGGGCGCTCTCTTCCCATCTGCCCCTGTAATGGTTAGATCTACTTGGACCCAAGGCGGCACTGCAGCAAGAATGTCGATGCTGTGCGATGAGTTGTTCACAAAGCCAACACGGACGAAAATCGGGTCGCCGACCCTGTAGTGGCTCTGTTGAAAGATCACCACGGATGCAAGCGCCGAGACATCCTGGACGATCGACGTTCCGTTCATCGAGGCTGACGCAACAGATAGAGAACCCGCCGTCATAATAGCGACCGAACAAGCTGCGAAGAACGCGCGTTCACGACGGAGCAAGTTGGATCGCGGCGGTAGGCATTCAGACATGCGACTTCCCCACTGGGCCAATGCGGCGTGGCGCTTAAGACTGTGGAGGCCCCGTCGGCGCGCTCCTGCAGGCGGGCGGCCTGATTCTGATCCGCCGCTAGGTCTCACCACGTCGGGCGACCGAAGAGCGCAGGCGTGAAAACCACGGCGGCCGTGCTTCGCGCCTTCTCGAGCGATCGGCCGTATGCGGCGTCGCGGCCGCTGACGATCGAGGAGATCGAACTCGATGAGCCGGCGCAGGGTGAGGTGCTGGTGCGCGTCGCCAGCGCCGGCGTGTGCCACTCGGATCTCTCGACGATCGAGGGCGTGCTCGGCAAGCCGCTGCCGATCGCGCTCGGACACGAAGCCGCGGGGATCGTCGAGCAGGTCGGGCCCGGCGTGACGCGGGTCGCGCTGGGCGACCATGTCGTGTTCGCCTTCGTGCCGACCTGCGGCCGCTGCGGCCCCTGCACGAGCGGCCGGCCGGCCTTGTGCGAGCTCGGCAACCGCGCGAACATGAACGGCACGCTTCTCCGCGACGCGCGTCGCATGCACGCGGGTGAGGAGTCGGTGTCGCACCATCTGGGCGTGAGCGGTTTCGCGACGTACACCGTCGCCGCCGAGGAGTCGCTCGTGCGCATCCCCGACGACGTGCCGATGCAGGTCGCGGCGCTGTTCGGCTGCGCCGCGCTCACCGGCCTGGGCGCCGTGTTCGAGGCGGCGCACGTCGCGCCGGGAACGACCGTCGCCGTCTTCGGTGCGGGCGGCGTCGGGCTCATGGCGGCGTTAGCCGTCGGAGTCGTGGGCGCGTCCGCGATCGTCATCGATCCGGTGGCGCTGAAGCGCGACACCGCGACGTCGCTCGGCGCGCGCGCGACGATTGATCCCTCCGGCGGCGACGCGGTCAAGCAGATCCGCGAACACACCGGCGGACGCGGCGCGGACTACGTGATCGAGGCCTCGGGCACGGTGAAGGCCTTCGAGGATGCCGTCGCCGCGAGCGCACCCGGCGGCGTGATCGTCGCCGTCGGGCTACCGCGCGCCTCGGCCCGCGCCGAGGTCTCGCCGATGCTGCTCGTGGTCGGCGACCGCACGATCCGGGGCTCGTTCATGGGCTCGTCGGTCCCGCAGCGCGACATCCCGCGCTACGTCGAACTGTGGCGGCGCGGCAAACTCCCGATCGAGAAGCTCGTCAGCGGAACGATCGGGCTCGACGGAATCAACGCCGCGATGGACGCCCTCGCCTCAGGCGAAGCGCTGCGAACACTGGTGCTCCCGAACGGCGAACAATGACTGGTCTTCGGCGTCCTCAAAACGAGACGTTGAACGATACGAATGACGTCATCGCCGTCTAGCGAGGCGACCCTACGAGAATAAGCCGCGTCATGTTGAGCGATGCGGTTGCGGGTGGCACGCCGACGATCGCGAGCGCCGGCGTCATGTTGAGCGATGCGGTTGCGGCCGGCACGCCTACGATCGCGAGCGCCGGCGTCATGTTGAGCGATGCGGTTGCGGCCGGCACGCCGACGATCGTCAAGGGCGACATCGTGAACGATGCCGTCTTCGGGGTTTGCGCCTCGACTTGAGCCACGCTCACCGCTAGCAACACGACCAGCGCGGCCGGCTTACGGAAGGTTAACAGCGGACGTTGATCCGATCGACTTTTTAGGGTCGACACCCGAGCGTGGCGTGGGGATCACCCAGCACCACACCGTCGCACCAGTAACCATGGCCGATTGTTCCCCCGCGGGCGCCCTGAGCACGACGACGAGTGGGGGTCCGTTATAGACGACGAAGCCGTTTACGGTTTGGACGGGGACGGTAGCCTGCACTTGGTAGCCGGCAAAGCCATTGGGCGAATCGGGCGAATGCCCAGCCGGGCCCGCCCAACAGGTAACTTGGACGGTGGTGCCGATCGGCATTGAGGCAACCGACACCGGCACCCGTAGTGTCACGCTCTCATAGGTGGAAGCGGCAGACGCCGACGTGGCGATCGCCGTCAGCGCTATGGCGAAGGCCAAGGTAGTCAGGGAGAGACGAAGCATAAGCTTCTCCTTAACCGGGATTCCCCGTTTGGCGAGCGTGTTCGATCCGAAGTCGACGGTTCCCGTGGTCTCAGGAGGTCGTCGGCCGCCTGAACTGTAGCAGTGGCGGGTAATCGGCGGCCGAATTGGCCACTCGGCGAGGAACATTCACTTCGGCGTCACATCATCAGCGCGAATCGCCTGTTAATTATTGCGAAACGCCTCGAATCCGACGCGATTTCATAAATTCATCCGGCGAATGCGGGCAAAGATGCATATGCGGGCTATCCTCTCCGCGGCAATTGCGCTAGCTGTAGTGTTCGGCAGCGCCGGTGCCGGGCCGACGATAGCGCCTACGGCTGTCACGGTCGCGGGCCTCCAGCTCGCGCTTTCAACGGACAAGTCGCTGTATCGCGTTGGGGAAGACCCTCGGGTAACGATCACCTTCCGCAATCAAAGCACGCACGAGGCCGAGGGAAACTTTCAGTACTTCTGGGTTGCCCTCATCGGCACGAACGGCGCCGTGATCGAGCCCAATGCCTTCCCAACACACGTCGCGCTACTGGGCGGTCCGCCGGGAAATAGCATGACGATCGTAAAGTCCGGAGCAGACTTGCCGATCTACGGGACCACGCTGTCAACCTGGGGTTATAAACTGACAACGCCCGGCACGTTCATCCTCCGCACGACGAGCTACGTCTGGGTGGATGCCCAATTTACGCGAACGCGCTCAGGTGGTTTTCAACGAAACGGGGGAGTGCTCGCTTCAGTAAGATCGAACGACGCAACAATCACTGTTCGCCCCTAGTTCGCGGACGTGCGCGCGGTGTGCTGGCGGAAGGTCACGTTGAGGCGTTCGCCGGTGATGCGCGGGTCGCGCGGGACGCGGTGCTCCCAGTACAGCTGCGTGTCGCCGGCCATGATCACCAGGTCGCCGTGGTTGACGTCGACCGAGATCGGATTGTAGAGCAGCCCACTGTCCTTCTTCGGCCGCAGCTGGAACTGGCGCGTGGTGCCGAGCGAGAGCGAGGCGACGACCAGGCGCGCGTCGCGCGTGCCGTCGCGGTCGCCGTGCCAAGCCACCGCGTCGCGGCCGTCGCGATAGAGGTTGAGGAAACAGTAATCGTAGGCGGTGCGGGTGTGGCGCTCGATCATCTTGCGCACCACCTCGAGGGTGGGCGTCCAGGGCTGCCGCATGCGGTCGCCGCGGGAGGCCGTCTCGCGCGGCACCAGCACCCGTTTGCCGTACATCATCCGCGAGTCGGCCTGCCACTGGGTGTCGCTCTGCAGTTCCTCGACCAGGGTGTCGGCCGTGGCGCGGTCGAGAAACTCGGGGATGTAGGTCACGTCACCGCGGTCGCCGACGAGGATCGTCGGGTTCTTGGCCGAGGCGAATAACGGAAGCTGTCTGGGCATGGGAAAGATACGAACGTGTGTTCGATGCCGACCGTGATCACCCTCTTGCAACAATGTCCGGTTGGCGAGGAATGACGTGCAACGGCCGGGGCACCCAACGGGGTAGATGCCACATATGACCGACGACAAGAAGTCCAAGGATGCGCACGGAGCGCCCCTCGACCCCTTCAAGAACGACGAGCTGGACGACGCCGTGATCGCCGCCGACGATACCGGCATGCTCTCGGGCGAGCGGCTGATCACGCAAGCGGAACTAACCGAGGGCGAATCCGGCCGCAGGTAACGTGTAACGGTTGCGGTGAACGAGTTGCTTGTGAACGGAACGCGAGGCGCGCGTGCCAGTTTGTGGGACAAGGCTATGAGCCTGCCCGTGGTACGCGATGAAGACTTTTTTAACGGCAACCGCCGGCCCATTGGGGTCGACCCGCAGCATCTGCGGGTGATCAACGATACGGCGCTGCGGTCGCGGCTGATCATGGCCGGGATCGCCGAGGGGCTGCAGTCGCCCAAAGGCCCCCAGCGGATCAAGTCGATCATCCGGGTGTACCCGGACTTCGACGCGCCCCGCCCCGGCCCCAAGCCGCGTGCGATCCGCAGCGCGAGCCCGGCTCACCAGGAGCAGCCCCGCGGCTCGATCGGCCTGCCGAGCGTTGAAGAACTCAACGCCCTGCTCACTCGCATCCAGCACACCGAACGCGCGGTGAGCCAGGAGCTGCAGGGGCAGCTGGGCGGCCAGATCGATCGGCTCAAAAAGCAGATCTCGAGCCTGGAAGGCGACGACTTCGAACGCGCCTTCCGCGAACTTGAAACCGCGATGCGCCAGCGCCGCGAGCTCTCGACCCAGATCCGCGAAGAAGCCTTCCGCCGGATCGACGCCGACGGCACCTTCGAACCGCGCCGCTACCTGCGCCTGATCTCGCGCGACCGCCGCTAGCTACATCGGCGGAATGCCGGCGTCGGCTTCCGCATCGCAGTCCGGGTGCCCGCACTCGCAGGCCCCCTCCCCCATAGGGCCCCGGCTAACCATCTCGGCACACCGCGGGCTGCAGAATTCGGCATTCGGGTCCAACGGAGCCGCTGATGTCGCCCTGCTCTGGGGTGAATAGGGCTTCGTACATGCGCACATCTCGTGCGCGCATTTTTCGCTCGTCGTCATAGGTAACTTGTACCCGGGCGTCGCGAAGAAAGATACGCGTGCAGCGAAAAAGATCACTTTGCGCGGGACGATGACAGGGGTCAATCAACGACATACTAACCCCTACGTACATAGCGCGCTAAAAGGCCTGTACACGTAAGACGGCTCACACACCCCCGAGATGGTATATGCATCTCGTTTCGACCTTCGGATCGACTTCCAAGAACGAATTCGGCGCGACCGCCGACACCAGGGAATGTCGCGGTTCGGACGTACCAAGTAAGGCCGTGCGCGATAACGATGCTCGCTATCGGCCCAACTCGGCCCGAGTGTTCCGACCAATTGATCGACCTCGCCTATACGAGCGTCTGTCCGCCGCCGCACGCTATCGAATCGTTACCGTTGTCGCGCCTGCTGGATTTGGGAAATCCGTAGCCCTTCGTCACTTCGTACGACGTCGACCCCGTGCAGTTCTGTACGAAGTCTCACAAGAAAGCAAGACCCTGTTTCAATTCGTGCGCGGCTTCTGCGATGCGTTATCGCGTCACACGCCTGGATTACGCGCGTCTCTCCCAACTGCATTTGAAGGATTCGCTTCGTCGACCACACCCGGAGAAGACCTCGCCTCCTGGGCCACCGCGCATATGCGCGAAATTAAGATTTTCATTGTAATCGACAACCTCGATACGATTGGTGATCCGGAGATATCTCGCTTTCTTGGTAAACTCATCGATGCGACAAAGACTCATATTCGGTGGTGTCTGGCGTCGCGTTCGAGTCTGGCTCTTCCAACAGCATCATGGCTTGCGTACAACGATTCCGATCTCGCTGTTGATGCAAACGACTTACGATTTACGCTAGATGAAGCGAGATTAACTGCGGAGGCCGCTGGCGCAACTCTCTGCGACGAGGACATAGAGACAATGCTTCGCCTCACTGAAGGCTGGCCGGCCGCACTCACATTCGCATTTAGGAATGCGACGAAAACTCGCGATCTGCAGTCCGTGACACACCGCACTCGCGACGTGATTTACCGCTATTTAGCTGAACAGGTATGGGATTCGCTAAGCGCCGACCTAAAACGTTTCCTCGCGATTGCGGCCTTTCTGCCGTGGGTTGACGTTAAATTTGCGACTGAGGCGAAACACCCCAATAGCGATACGGTGATCGAGAGCCTTCGTGCCCATATAGGTCTATTGTCGACGAGAACTGTGGGGGCTTATGAGCTACACGATCTATTTCGGGAGTTTATTCGGCGAACATTGGCTAACCAAGGCGGGGCTGCTCAAGAGGAGGCGATCTTCTGCGCCGCAGGAATTCTCGAGCGCACCGGTTTCACGGCGGCTGCGCTTGAACGTTACATTGACGCGAACGCTACTCAGTCAATAGCCCGGCTCTTGGACGTCCACAATGTGGCGCTGCTCGAGAGTGGCCATTACGATGTCGCACAGAGAGCCTTGCGCGCCTTAAAAGATGCGCCTGAACTTGACTGGCCCGGTGTGCTCGCACTACGGGCCGCACTTGAGGAAGCGTACGGGCGCGTAGATCGAGCCGAGGCCTTGTACGCACGAGTACTGTCCCTACCGGCACGCGACCCATCATTTCGCGTGTCCGTCTCTTGCAGATATTCCTTGCTTCTCTATCAGCAGGGTCGAACGGATGGAATTCGGCTCTTAGAAGTGCTGCAGAGCCAAAGTGGCCTCAGTACGCCTGACCGCACACACGTCCTGGGCACGTTAGCAGTGCTTCTCGGGTACGCCGGCGATCAGGCGCGAGCGGCGGCATTCTTGAACGAGGCATTGCTGTTGGCCGACGCTGTCGATGAACCCCTGTACGCACGGACATATGGCCGAGCGGCGGCCGTCGCCTTTTTCTCAGGCGATGAACGGGCCGTTGAACTTTACGCGATCGAGGCAGTGTCCATCGCAGAGCATTGTTCTTTATACAGCCTAGCTGCGCGCATCGGCACTTCTCTCAGCACGCTTCATACCTCCGCTGGGCGCATTTCCCTAGCCAGGTCCCATGCTGAGCGAGTTGTCCTCAACGCGGAGCGCGCGGGCGATCCGGAGGTCCGCGCGCGTGGCCTGAGGGAGCTAATTGCCTTGGAGACCGAACTGGGAAATGAAGAACGCGTAGCCTCAGCCGAGCGCGAACTTGCTACCATTGCCTACACTGGTCCGAATGGACTCCCGGCCCTATTGCTCGCACGCGCAATGAGATTCACCTGGTACTCCCAATTTGATGAGGCGATAACGCTTCTTAGGGATGCGGAAAGGTTGCAGTTTTCCGTACACCAAAGCCGTCTCAGGACGTCGCTCTTGGCGGTCGCATCGGCGGCTAGGGGTGACACTGAGGCTGCTTTAAGCGCTCTGTCTGCGTATGAGGCTGCGGCTAGCCTCGATTCGAATACACATTCAATGTTTGCACGTTCGCGAGCTCTTAGTTTACGCTTTGCGATGCTTGCCGCAATTATGATTTCCAAGCGTGAGCCCTCGCGGCGGCTCGCACGGCAGATGGCTCGCGGAGACAGGGCAGATCTGTTTGAAGCCTTTGACGCGGCCATCGAGGCGGTAAGGTTGCGTTCACGGCAAGGGCTCGCGACCGCGTTACGGGCACTGAGCTCTTGCTCCCAGGCAGGTGTTTCGAAGATGATCTCAGTCGCGACCGCACATCTTTTCCCGTTAGAGGTTGGCGACTGCGTACCATTAACGGCAATGGAGATGGTGGTTTTGAGATCGATCGTTGAAGGTCTCTCCAATCAAGCAATCGCTAGCGCCCAAGGTCGCACAATCAACACCATACGAACGCATGTGTCCGCAATTCTAAGAAAGCTTGGGTGCGAAAGTCGCGGCGAAGCGGCGGCGGCCGCTCGTAGGCTGAGCCTCATCTGACTGGGCCTCACCTCATCCTTTTGGACGAGGGCGCTCTTGAAGCTAAGCGGGTATGCTGGCCGTGTGACCTTTTTCGCGGCTCATAGACCGCGATAGGCACGGGAGTTCCTGCCGGGTGTGGGCACCGAAGAATCGGACCGAGGCGGTCCGATTCTTCCATGTCCATCGGTGTGCCCGCGGATGCGTCGGGGTCGTACTTTGTGACTCTACTTCTAAATGAGCTCCCGAAGCGTTGGGAAGGTCTCCTCGAGCGACGGGTGAGCCTCAGGGCAATAGAGGACAGCCTTTCCGTTCTCATATCCCATCCCATACTCGGCAAATGTAGTGCCGAGAATGCGCGGGTGATCGCAATGGGCGCCGGCCTCGTCTGTTTCGCGGTGTACACGGAGCACGTTTTGGGGATGCTGGCCGCGCAGGCCCCAGAAGCCGTACTGGTTGTGGCCGCTAAGCGGGGGCGGTAAGCCGTAGGCCGGGCCGTAGATTTCGATGGCGCCGGCTTCGCCGTAGTTGTCCACGAGGATCGATGTGCGCGGGCGCTCGGCGGCAGGGATCTTGTCCCATGCGGCCGCGACTTCGCGCACGAAGTCGCGCCAGCCAAGCTGGTCGGCGAAGGATTGCGGCAGCAGCGTGTGGCCGGCGTTCTTCTCCTGCTCCTGCGGGGCCAGGTGCAGCGCTTGCATGTACGGCGCCAGCCGGTCGTACGGGAGTATCGGTAGCGCCAGCGGCGCGACCATCACGCTGAAGCTCACCGCCAGCACGCTGTAGATCGCCGTCATCACCGCCGAGCGAAGGGCAAGCGCAATGGCGGCGGCACCGATCGCGATCAGCGACGGGTAGGCCGGCGCGAGATAGTAGTCCTTACCATGGCCCGCGTAGATCGCGACGGCGACGATCGCGAAGGCGATCGGGATGAACCGCACCCGCGCAAAGTCGCGCAACAGGAACGGCGCGAGCAGACCCGCCATCCACACCGGCGCGAACCACGGGTTGAACACGATGATCTGATTGATCACGGACTTGAAGACGGGGACGTCGACGTTCTTGCCGGCCGCCGCGTGCACGAGGGTCGCAAACGGCCACCCATTCGCGGCCTGCCACAGCACCGACGGCAGCGCGATCACCACCGCAAGCGCGACGCCCAGCCACAGCTCGCGCAGGCGCAGCAGCCGGCGCTCCGGCGTCAGCGCCAAGCCGACGACGAGCCCGAGGAGCCAGATCGGCAGCGCGTACTTCGCCTCCATCGCCAGGCCACTGACGACTCCGGCCCAGATCAGGATCCGGCGGTCGTCGTGCAGCGCCGCCCGCACGAGCGCGTAGGCGACGAAGGTCCAGGCCAGCGGCTCGAACACGGTCGTGTTCACCGTCGCGGTGAGCCCCATCAGCATCGGCGCGATCGCCGCCACGACGCCGCCGATCCAGGCCGCGCGGTCGCCGCCGCCGAGCGTTCGGACGAACGCCACCACCAGCCACACCAGTGCCGCCGCTGCGAACACGTCGGGCAGCCGCAAGATCCACGTCTGGCCGCCCAGGCCGTACAGCCCCGCGTTCAGCAGCGGAATCAGCGGCGGCTGATCGGCGTACCCGAACTGCGGATGGCGCCCGCAGACGATGAAGTACAGCTCGTCACGGAACACGTCGTACCGGTTGGCCACCGCCAAATGGAGCGCAGCCGTCAGCGCCGTCAGAATAACGGCAACGCGATCCCTCATCGCCGCCAAGTACCGCCGCCGGCTGCCGCGGGTTTCGCGGTCACGTTCGTTGCGCAGGGTCAGGAAATGGTAGGCAGCCCGTTAGGGTCGGGGCGCACTCGACGATGCGCGCGTCGCATTTACTGAACGGCTACCTGATCGTGATGGGAGCAGAGTTCGACACGATTCGCTCATCGGGTCTGAAAACGGCCTGAATTCGGTAGATCCCCGGGGCCGTCAATGTGTAGCCCCACACGGCGAGCGGAAGCCACATGTTGCCCTGCGCGTCGGCGAACGACTCGCTACCCGGGCCCATCGTATGCAGATGGTGCGGTGCAACGACACCCACGGCCGCAGGTGCAGCATCGACTGCGTGTCCACCGGCATCGGTAACGATCAGTTTCCAATTCGCGTATGGGCCGAAGCGGGCAAATTGAAAGCTGCGGTCTGACGTGTTTGTCAGCGTTATTCGGAGACGGACCTGGTCGCCGGGAGCATAGGTGGACCGGTCCGTCGTGAGTGCGGCGTGAAGCGCGCTGGGAACTTGCGCCGGTGAAAGCATCAGATCCGGGGCCGCACCCCCAGTGGCACCGGAAGGGACGAGCATCGCGAGCGTAGCCGCGCCGACGGTCAACCACCTGACAGTCATCTCTTCGTCCTCCGGGGGGACACGATAGGGGCAACGGCGGGTGCGGGTCGCGCGGACGCTTGGTCGGGCAGGGGCGCCGGCGCCGAGAAACCGTGCGGACGGGCGTTTTCCTTCCGTACGCAAGCGTACCGAAGCCCCTTTTTGTGGTATACTCGATAGCCCCGGCAACCTGCTCGTTACGGGCTGCCAACAACGCGAAGGAGAGGCCATGAGGGCAACGCCCTTATCCGTGGTCATGCTCTTCGCCAAGGCCGCCAAATGCTCAACCTAAGGCGGCCGGCCGGCGCCTACACGTCCGGCAACCGAGTGCTCGACGCACTTCCTGCGGGCGACCGCATCGACCTGATCGCCGACCTGGAGGTCGTCAACTTCGCCGCGCACCAGGTGACGCACGAGGTCGGCGCGTTCCTCGGACATGTGAACTTTCCGATCGATGCGGTGCTTTCGGTAGTCGCGACGCTCACCAACGGCGATACCGTGGAGGTCGGCACCGTCGGCAGTGAAGGCTTCGTCGAAACCGACGCGGCCCTCCATTCCTCGCTCGCCAACCGCACCTCGTTCTGCCAGGTGCGTGGAATGGTGGGCCAGATGTCGATGGCGCGATTTACCTCGCGGATGGCGACCAGTCAAACGTTCGCGCAGTTGATGCGGCGCAACGTGCGCGCGTCGCTTTTCAGCGCCCAGCAATTCGCCGCGTGCAACGTCAAGCACTCGGTCCAGGAGCGTTGCGCGCGCTGGCTCTCGATGACCGCCGATCGCGTCGGCGGCACCGAGTTCATCCTCACCCATGACTTGCTGGCGATCATGCTTGGCGTGCGCCGCTCCGGAGTGTCCGAAGCTGCCGAGGCCTTACAGCGGATGGGCGCGATCAGCTATCGCCGCGGCGCGGTCACGGTGAAAAACCAGAAGCTCCTCAACGACAGCGCGTGCGAATGTTACGAAGCGTGTAAACACGCCTTCTCTTCGGCATTACGCGAATGAGCTTCGTCTTGCCGCCTGAGCCCGGCAGCGCGCTTTTCGGCGCTAACGGCAGCGCGGTCGCCGAGAACGCACTCCAAGCCGAGATGCGGCGCATCGTCGAGGGCGTGTACGGGCCACCGGTGCGCAGCTTGCCCGGCCTCGATGTCGGACGCGCCTACCGGGGCGCCGGCGCTGAGTTTCGCTACGGCGGCGACATGGTCGACGTTTTTCATTATGGCGCCGGATTCACGTCGCTGGCCGTCGTCGACATCAGCGGTCACGGCATTCTCGCGGCGGCCAACGCCGGGCTCGCGAAGTACGCGCTGCGCGCCTACGCGTCCCGCGGCCTCGACGCGCGCGACTCCGTGCGGTCACTCAACCGGCTCTGCATCGAGAGCAGCGCCTTCGAAGGCGACGATGAGTTCTTCGCCACCGTGTTCTTCGCGATCGTGGGGCCGGACCGGCGCACGATGCAGTACGTATCGGCCGGCCACGAAGCGGCCTACATCATCTCGCGCCAGGGCCCCCTGATGCTGCCGGCCACCGGTCCCATCGTCGGGTTGATGGACTCCGCGGCAGCCTTCGAGCACCGCACCGTCGAGCTGGACCCCGGCAGCATCTTCGCCGCCGTCACCGACGGCTTCTCGGAAGCGCGCAACGCGAGCTCGGAGTTTCTCGGCCCCGAAGCCCTCGTGGAAGTGATCCTGCGCAACCGCGCCCGCGAAGCCGAGCGGCAGGCGGAGGCCATCACGCTGCACGCCTACGAGTATTCGAACCAGCTGCTCCGCGACGACGTCGCCGCCCTGGTGGTAAAAGTCGCGTCCTAGGCGGCCGGTCCTAGCCTTTCAGTGGGCCGCAACACCTTCGGGGAGTTGGAGCCCGCAGACGACCCCCGAAATCGTACCGGCGGGTGCTTCGGTCACCGCGCCGCTGGGGTTTGCGGCGAACTCGTCAACCGCGGGAGCGTCCGGATCCGCCACGTAAATCTCGCCGCTCGTGTCGACGGCAACGCTGGTCGCGCGACCCAGCGTCGCCGAGAAGATTTGCGCCAGCGGTGCGGCATTGACGCCACCTGACGGATTCGCGGCGTACACGTTGATAAAGCCACCCGGCGCGCCACCGAACTCGTTCGACACGTAGATCTTGCCGCTCGCATCGATCGCGACGCCGCTTGGGGAGTTCATCAGCGTCGCCGCGCCCGCAATCGTCGCCACGGGCGTGCTGTTCAGGGTCGTGCCGGCACGCGCCGGATACAACGTCACGCTGTTCTGGTTGTAATTCGAGAGGTAGATCCGGCCGGACGCATCGAGTGCGAGGCCGGGAACGAAGACGTTCGATCCGAGCGGGATCGTCGCAATGGGCGCGGTGTTGTTGGTGCCGGCCGCCAGCGGCGCGTACATATTGATGACGTAGTTGAGGGTCCCGGGGCTGACGCCGGCCGTGTAGATGTAGCCGGCTGAGTCCACGGCAATTCCGGTCGGACCCTGCAGCTGCGTGTTTGAGCCCTGCAAGACTTCGGACGGTCCGGTCGTCCCGGGGCTCGTCATCGGAACGTTCGGCGGATACACC
>Ga0182024_10001173_pt1 | contig 67818 bp, 64 predicted proteins | sample P32metaG_FD_120480 | JGI IMG/M metagenome (GOLD analysis project Ga0182024, IMG submission 120480) | Permafrost microbial communities from Stordalen Mire, Sweden - P3-2 metaG (Illumina Assembly) | ecosystem: Environmental > Terrestrial > Soil > Wetlands > Permafrost | place: Sweden: Stordalen...
ATCGACCCGGTTGACGGGACCACCAACTTCCTCCGCGGCTTCCCGGTGGTCGGCGTCAGCGTGGCCCTCGTCGAGGACGGCCGCCCCGTCGTCGGAGCGGTGGTCGCGCCACTGCTCGGTGAGGCATGGAGTGCGGCCGAAGGCCTCGGTGCCGCTGACCGGGCGGGCCGGAGGCTGGCCGTTTCGACACACCCCGGGGCAGGTGTCGTGGCCACCGGATTCCCGTTCCGGCACAAGGAGCGACTGCCCCGCTATCTGCCGGTCATGACTGCGGCGCTGGGGCGCTTCGAGGACCTGCGGCGCGCGGGGGCCGCGAGCCTCGACCTCGCCTACGTCGGGATGGGCGCGTTCGACGGATATTTCGAGCTCGGCCTGGGCCTGTGGGACATCGCCGCCGGGGCCCTGCTCGTTCGTGAGGCGGGCGGCGTGGTGACCGACTGGAGCGGCGACCCCGACGCGGTTTTTGTCAGCGGCGACATCCTGGCAGGCACCCCGGCGTGGCACGCGGCCATGCTCGAGATCGTTGCTGCGTAACTGCGAATCCCCGTCCGAGCCTTATAAGGTACGTCGCCTGTGAGCACCCAGAATCCATCCACCCCTGCACACGGCCTTCTCAGCGGGAAGCGCATCGTCGTCACCGGCGTCCTGACGCCGAGAAGCATCGCCTTCGCGATCGCCGCTGCTGCACAGGCAGCCGGCGCCGAGGTGTTGCTGACCTCATTCGGGCGGGCGATGAGCTTGACCCGGAAGAGCGCGCAACGCATGAGCCCGGCGCCTGACGTGCTCGAGATGGACGTTACCGACGTGGCGCAGGTGCAGGCGGTTGCAGGCGAGACGCGGACCCGGTGGGGCGGCGTCGACGGTGTCGTCCACGCGATCGGTTTCGCGCCCCCGGACTGCCTCGGTGGTGGATTCCTCGAGGCACCGTGGAGCTCGGTGAGCACGGCGATCCACGTGAGCAGCTATTCCCTGCAGACGCTCGCCGCGGCGTTCGCCCCGCTGATGGCTGAGAGCGGCGGATCGATCGTCACGCTCACCTTCGACGCGCGGGTCGCATGGCCCGTCTACGACTGGATGGGGCCGGCGAAAGCAGCACTCGAGGCGATCGCGAGGTATCTGGCCCGCGAGCTGGGACCTCGCGGCATCAGGGTCAACACCATTTCGGCGGGGCCGCTCGAGACCATCGCAGCGCGATCCATCCCGGGGTTCGAGAACCTGAAGTCGTCGTGGGGGCAGCAGGCACCGCTCGGCTGGGACAGCTCCGACAGCGGACCTGTGGCCGACACGGCGACATTTCTGCTCAGCGATCTGTCCCGCGCCATCACCGGCGAGATGATCCACGTCGACGGTGGCTACCACTCGCAGGGTGCGCCGGCCATTGAGATCGCCGAGGCGAAGGCATGAGCGGCAGCAACGGCAGCCCGCGCGTTGCGATCACCGGCATCGGAGCGGTGACCCCCCTGGGGCTCGACGCCGAGTCAACCTGGCAGTCGTGCCGCCGTGGACAGGGCGGCATTGGTCCGATCACCGCCTTTGACGCCTCCCACCTCACCACCCACATCGCGGGGGAGGTGAAGGGGTTCGACCCCGAGGCGGTGCTCGGGAAGAAGGAAGCGCGACGGACCAGCCGCTGCACGCAGCTCGCGCTCTTCGCTGCGCGCCAGGCCATCGAGGACTCCGGTCTGGACATCCGGCCGATTGCCGACGAGGTCGGTGTGCTCGTCGCCTCCGGGGTCGGCGGCATCGAGGTTATCGAGCGCAACGTCCTCGCCCTGTACAACCAGGGTCCGCGGCGCGTGTCCCCGTTCACGGTACCGTCGATGATCATCGACATGCCGGCGGGCGCCATCGCAATCGACTGCGGCGCGAAAGGCGTGAATTACGCGATCGTCAGCGCGTGCTCGTCGTCAGGTCATGCGATCGGTGAGGCCGCGGAATGGATCCGGCGCGGTGAGGCGACGGCGATCATCACCGGCGGCACAGAGGCGTCGATCACCAACATCAGCGTCGCCGCGTTCGATGCCATGCAGGCACTCTCGACGCGCAACGACGAACCCGATCGTGCCTCGCGGCCGTTCGACAAGGATCGCGACGGTTTCGTGATGGGTGAAGGCGCCGGGATGTTCGTGATCGAGGAATGGGGGCACGCGGTCGCGCGCGGCGCGCACATCTATGGCGAGGTCGCGGGCTACGGCGCAACAGCCGACGCGTACCACATCACGCAACCGGACGAGCAGGGTGACGGCGCGCGCCGTTGCATCCTGCGATCGCTGAAGCGCGCCGGACGCGATCTCGACGAGGTCGACTACATCAACGCCCACGGGACCTCGACGCAGATGAATGACGCGGCCGAAACCCGTGCGGTGAAAGCCGCTTTCGGGGCCCAGGCAGGCACGATCCCGATGTCGTCCACCAAGTCGATGCACGGACACCTCCTCGGCGCAGCGGGCGCCGTCGAGGCGGTGATCACGATTCTGGCCATTCGTGACCAATTCGTGCCGCCGACGATCAACCTGGACGAGCCCGACCCGGAGTGCGACCTCGACTACGTGCCCAACCACGGCCGGGACGCTCGCATCGACTTCGCGCTCAGCACGTCGTACGGCTTTGGTGGCCACAACGTGTGCCTGGCGCTGGCGCGTTCGGATGGAGCCTGACCGGCTCGTCCGCGACGTCGGCGACGGCCGCATCAGGCTCTGCCGCGCAGACATCACGACTCTCAAGGTCGATGCGCTCGTCAACGCCGCGAATCAATCCCTCGCCGGTGGGGGCGGTGTCGACGGGGCGATGCACCGTGCTGCGGGCCCGGACCTGATGCGCGAGCTCCACGAACGCTATGAGCGATGTCCGACCGGGTCGGCGGTGATCACCGGCGCGGGCCGCCTGCCGGTCCGGCACGTCATCCATGCGGTGGGCCCGCGCTGGCGCGACGGACATCACAACGAGCCGGAGCTGCTTGCATCCGCGTACCGGGACGCGTTCGCGCTGGCATCGCAGCACTCCTGCACCACGGTCGCAGCACCATCGATCAGCACTGGGATCTACGGGTTTCCCATCGATTTCGCCGCGCCCATCGCCATCGACGCGGCAGTGGCCGCACTCGAGACCGCGGGCACGACCCTCCGCGAGATCACGTTTGCCCTGTTCGCCGATGCCGATCTCGAGGTATTCGCGAGGGCCCTGTGACGCCCGCTTGACGGTGGCGTGGGTGACGTGGCCATACAGTGGGCAGCGCCTTGTCCCAACGTCCACGGTGGTTCGCCGCCGCGCTCATCACCGTCGCCTCGATCGTCCTCGCCCACTATGCCCAGGTGTGGGCGGTGGTGCCGGCGTCGCTCGCGCCGACGAGCGACTTTGCGGGGACGTACGTCGCGTCGACCCTCATCCGTTCGGGTCACGCGGAGCAGATCTACGACGCAGCGGCCGAGCGGCAGGCGCTCGTCGAGAGCGGTGCCCCGGCCAGCCACGACGACATTCCATTCGAAAACCCGCCCGGCGCGGCAGTGGTCGCCCTTCCCTTCACCCTGTTCGGCGCGGGCGCGGCCTGGCGCGCTTGGTCGCTGCTCCAGCTCGTGCTCATGGCGATCGCGCTGCTCCTGGTCACGCGCGCGGCGCCCTGGCCCCCAAGCTTGCCGAAGCTGCCCCGCGTTGCGATCGTTCTGATCGCGCTCGCAGGTTTCGGGACCGGCCTGCTCTTCCTCGAGGGCCAGTGGGACGGGGTCTCGGTTCTCGGACTCGGTTGTGCCTATGCCTTGTGGCGGCGAGATCGACCGATGGCCGCGGGATTCGCGGTCGGGTTCACGGCGGCGATTGCCAAACCCCAACTCGTCATCGGGATCGCCGCGTACATGCTGGGGCGGCGCGACTGGCACGCCGTCGGCGGGGCGCTTGCCGGCGCGGTGGTGACGATCCTGATCGGGATCGCTGGAGCCGGGCCTCATGCCCTCGGAGCGTTCGTGACCGCGATCGCCACCCCGAGCAACTCGCCCACTGCGCAGATGCAGGGCACGAGCGGCCTCTTCGGCTCCCTCCTCGGACATGCGTCCTGGGTGTTCGTTCTGGCGGTCGGCGCGGGAGTTGCCGCCGCAATCGTGGCGTGGTGGCTCGGAGCCGTCGCGCGGCGGCGTCCCGACCTCTTCGAGCCGTCGCTCTGCGGGGCAGTGACCCTGTCGCTCTTCGCGTCGCCCCACCTGCTGGGGCACGACCTCACGCTGCTCGCCCCCGTTCTCGTCGCGGGCCTGGCTTGGCTGGCCGGCCGACCAGGCGAGCGGATTTGGCCGGGAAACGCGACCCTCGGTGTCCTCGCCGTCTGGGTGCTCCTCTCATGCGCCAGTCTCGGCGACCTGTCGCAGAACAGCGTCGGCTTCCCCGGCAGAGCCACTCCCTGGGTGCTTCTGCTCATTGCCGCGACGTGGTGCGTGCTGGTCGCCGGCGCGGACCGCCCACGACCGGCCGGCCGCACGCAGACTCCACGCGCACTCGCACCACACGAAGTCCACCCCTGAAGTCGCTTCCGGCAGCCACGATCCGAGTTGAATCGACGTTGTGATGGGTACGTTCATGCAGATGAAAGGCCCTGGGCGCAGGATCAGGACGGCACCATGAAAAGAGGCGGCATCCCAATCGCTCGTATCGCCGGGATCAGGATCTCGGCGGACTGGAGCGTCCTGGTGATCGGCGCCCTGCTCGCCTGGGGCGTCGCAGAAGCTGCGGTGCCCGCGGCGGCTCCCGGAACGCAAACCTGGCTCGCGTGGACCGTCGGCGTCATCTCGGCGGTGCTGTTGATCGCCTCCCTGACGGCGCACGAGGTGGGCCATGCGCTCCTTGCGCGGCACCGCGGCCTCACCGTCGAAGGCATCAGGCTCTGGCTGTTCGGCGGCGTCGCGCAGATGAGCGGCGATTGGATGACCGGGAAGACCGAGATGCTGGTCGCCGCCATCGGGCCGGCGATCTCCCTGCTGCTCGTGGGCGTCTTCGTCGCGGCCTCGTGGCTGCTGATCGGAATCGGTGCGCCCAATCTCGTGGTCGTCGTGCCCGAGTGGCTGGCGGGTCTGAACCTGCTCCTGCTCGCGTTCAACCTCATTCCGGCGTTTCCGCTCGACGGCGGACGGATCCTGCGTGGCTTCCTCTGGGCCCGGTCCAACAACCGGATGAAAGCGACGGTGGCCGCGGCGCGCGCGGGACGCCTCTTCGCCGTCGTCCTGATCGGGCTGGGCGTCGTCGACGTTTTCTTCCTCGACCCGGTGGGCGGGCTCTGGCTGATGCTCATCGGCTGGTTCCTGGACAGCGCCGCCCGCGGCGAGGCGAACGGCGAGCAGGCGCGCCACGCGGTCGAGGGTGTGCTGGTCGGCGACGTCATGTCGAAGAACCCGGTGATCGTGCCGTCCTGGATCACCGTCGAGCTGCTTGTCGAGCAGTACGTCATGGGTCACGAGTTCACGTCCTTCCCGACTCACAGCATCGACGGGCGCATCGACGGCCTGGTCACCATGCGCGGCATCAAGCAGGTTCCTCAGCAGCAGCGGAGCAATCGCCGGGCCATCGACATCGCGATCCCTGTCGACCGGGTGCCGGTTGCGCGCCCCGACGAGCACATCACCGACCTGCTCAAGCGGATGGGCGCGGCGTCCGACGGCCGCGCGATGGTCTACGACGGCGGAACGCTCGTCGGCATCATCTCCCCGAGCGACATCGCCCGGCTCTTCCAGAGCGGCCCGGGCAAGATGGCCGCCCGCTTTGCCGCCTAGGCCGTCGCGTCGCCGACGCGGAGAATCAGCTTCCCGAAATTCTCGCCGCTGTACAGCTTGAGCAGCGTCTCCGGGAAGCGCTCGATCCCCGGGACCACGTGCTCCAGCGATTTCAGCCGTCCCTCGGCAATCCAGCCGGCCATCTCGCGGGCCGCTTCGGCATAGCGCTTGGCGTAGTCGAAGACCACGAACCCCTCCATCCTCGCGCGATCGACGAGCAGCGCCATGTAGTTCGACGGCCCTCTGGGCGGCCCCTCATTGTTGTATTGCGAGATCGAACCGCAGAGGACGATGCGCGCGTGACGTGCGAGCCTCGTGAGCACGATGTCGAGGATCTCGCCGCCGACATTGTCGAAGTACACGTCCACGCGGTCCGGGCAGCGCTCCCGAAGCGCCGCGCGCACATCCTCGTTCTTGTAGTCGACCGCCGCGTCGAAGCCGAGCTCATCGACGATGAAGCGGCACTTCTCCGCACCGCCGGCGATCCCGACAACGCGGCATCCCTTGATCTTGGCGATCTGTCCGACGAGCTGACCGACCGCGCCCGCGGCAGCCGAAACCACCACCGTCTCGCCCGCGAGGGGGCGGCCGATCTCGAGGAGCCCGAAGTACGCAGTCATGCCCGGCATGCCGAGGGCGCTGAGAGAGTGCTCGAGGGGGCCGGCATCGCCAGCGCGGGTGACGCCCCTGCCGTCACTGAGCGCGTAGTCCTGCACGCCGAATGTTCCGACGAGGTGCTCGCCCACCTTGAAGTCGGGATGCCGCGATGCGACGACCCGGCCCACGCCGCCCGCTCGCATCACCTCGCCGATGCCGACCGGCGGCACGTAGGACCGGCCGTCGTTCATCCAGCCGCGCATGGCCGGGTCGAGCGAGATGTCGAGGACACGCACCAGGAACTCGCCCTCGGCCGGCTCGGGCACCGGCTCGCTGCGGAACTCCCAGTCGGTCGCCACCGGGAGCCCCTTTGGGCGGGCCGCGAGACGCCACTGACGGTTGACGGAGGCGCCGGCCGGCGCCGCTGTGGAAGTCATCGCATCAGACTACGCGGGAGGGGCTGGTAGGCTCTGGCCAATGCTGGGCGCCGGATTGATCCTGTTCCTCGCCGCGCTCCAGGGAGTCACCGAACTCTTTCCGGTGTCCTCGCTGGGCCATGCGGTGGTCGTCCCACGCCTGATCGGGCTCAATTTCAACGAGACGAGCCCCGCATTCGTCCCGGTGCTCGCCCTCCTGCATCTCGGGACAGCCGCAGCGCTGCTCTTCCTCTACCGCCGCGACTGGGTGAGGATCATCAAGGGGTTCGTCCGCGCCGCCATCCGGGGCCGCATTGAAGATCCCGATCAGCGCCTGGCGATCATGCTGGTGGTGGGGACCATCCCGACAGGAATCGTCGGATTCTTTCTCCAGGCTCCACTCACCTCGCTCTTCGGTGATCCCCGGGCCGCGTCGGTCTTCCTCATCGTCAACGGCGGAATTCTCTTCGCCGCTGAGATGTTCCGCCGTCGCGATGAGCGCCGACGTGCCGTGGGCACCTCACCGGTGCTCGCCCACGAGGAGGACGACCCGGCCTATCGCGGCATCGACGGCCTCAGCCTGCGGACCGCGCTGATCGTCGGCTTCTTCCAGGCGGGTGCGCTCGTGCCGGGCATCTCACGCTCGGGGATCACGATGGCCGCCGGGCTCGTCGCTGGCCTTCGTCATGAGGAGGCGGCACGGTTCGCATTCCTGCTCGCCACCCCGATCATCCTCGCGGCCGGACTGCTCGAGGTTCCCCAACTCGGATCTGATGCGCCGACCCTCGGGGTGGGCATCGCCGCCGCCGCCCTGGCCGGACTGGTCGCCTATGCCAGCGCTCGTTTCCTGCTCCGGTACCTTCGGCTCGGACGTCTGGACCCCTTCGCGTATTACTGTGCGGCTCTCGGGGCCGCGGGCCTCGTCTTCATCCACTAGGGTCGTGAACCGTTTGTTGACCTCAGAAAGGTATTCGCACCGGCCGCACGACCGCACTCACCGGGGGATCTGTCATGCGGGGTAGCCGCCCACTTGCACTTGCGCTGCTTGTGCTCGCCGTAATCTTTGCCTTGGCCGCGATCTTCTACTTCACACAGAAGACGGAATTTCTTGCCGGGGGCACCAAGCCGGAGCTCCACTGGAAGCATGCGATCGTGTTCACCGTCCTGACGGTGCTCGCCCTGGTCGCGGCGAACTTCGCGCGACCGAAGTCCGTCAGAGCTTGATCTCCGCGTGCCGCTGACACCCGACCGCGCGGTCGCAATCTATCGAGAGACGTTCAGCGACACGCGGCGGGAGCGGCTGTTTCTGTCGTCGGTGTCATTTTTCACGACGTTCGCCGCAACCCGAGCGATCACGCACGCGATCCGTGATGGCGTGGGACCGTTCCACAACCTCACCGTGGGCGGCCGCCATTTCCACCACCTCGTGCTGGGAATCGCGGGTCTGCTCGGGACCGGCTACCTCTGGCTTATCGAAGTCGATCCTACGGACAAAGCCAAAGGCACCGACGATGCACTGGCGAAATTCACGTCGATTCTCTACGGCGGTTCATCGGCGCTCACGCTCGACGAGTTCGCGCTCTGGCTCGACCTCGAGGACGTGTACTGGACCAAGCAGGGACGCGCAAGCGTCGACGCCGTGATCCTGTTCGGCGGCGTGCTCTCCATCGGAGTCTGGGGCGGACCGTTTTTCCGACGGCTCTTCCGCGAGCTGTCGCATATCTGACGGCCGAAAGCGCATCATGCGCGCGTGCATCGGCGGGGTCTCGCTGCAGCGCTCCTGAGCGTTGGGGTGCTGCTTGCTTCTGCGGTCAACGTCTTCGCCGACGGGTCGCAGAATCTGTATCCGACCGGTGCAACCGGTTCGCGTGCGAACACCGAGTGGCGCACCAACTCGTATGGTGCCGGCGCGATAGCGCGGCGAACGCTGCTCCATGCATATGCGACGAGCGGGGAGTACCTCCTGGTGGGATCGACCGCGATGGGAAACGCGGCTGCGGACATCCTGATCTGGAACCCGGGATTGGTCACCGGGACGCCGGGCAGCGAGACGATTCCGGCGACGCCGTCATTCTCGTGTGCGGGGCAACGCGTCACATCGCTCATCGCCACACAAGGGGAGATCAGGAGCCGCGCCGAGGAGCTCGCGGGTCCGGACACGGTGCCCGGCGGTGGCGTGACCAACGGCTACACCCCCTGCGTGTACAAAGCCCTATCGACGGGCATCTACAGCATCGCGATGATCGGACCATCCGGCATCGCGGCGAACGCCGACGGCGGCGTCGGCGCGGACATCGCGCTGACCGCAGCCGGTGACTTCGGGGTGGGACAGGGGTCGTCGATCGCCGCCTGGGACGTGACGGTTCGCGACAGCCTCACCAACGCAGCGTCGACGCAGCCCGGTCGTGTCTTCAGCTATGTGCTCTCGCTGTTCACGGGGAACAACGGGCTGCCGGTGAACTCGACCACGTACGCGGTCACCACCGACGGGTTCCGTTACCGCATCGACCAGCGCGGCATGGACCCGGACGGCTGGGTGCAGTACGGCAGCCAGCTCGGCTTCATCGATCCGGACGGTACGACTCCGCTGTACCACGACGCGGTCGCCAACAACACCGGCACCGCCACCACCGGCCAGCTCGCATCGGTTGAGGGCGGCGTCATCTTTGCTCCGCCGAGCTATCCGATCTTCTTCACGCCTCCCGCGGACGTGACGCTCACCGCCCTCGGCATCCCGCTGACGCCGGTCGCCTCGGTGGTCACGAACGTCGGCTTCACCGGGACGGTGGTCGGGAGCACGACGCTCTTTCAGAGCGGCGGGACGTTCTCGTACCACTCGAATGTCGCCGGCGTCTATCAGATCGTGATCAGCCGCGACGGCATCAACTACGACCCGACGAACCCGCAGAACCGTGTCCTGAGCGGCCTCAAGGGCGCGGGCACGCAGACGGTCGCCTGGGACGGGAAGGACAACGCCGGGGCCAACTTCCCGACCAACGCGCCGACCACCGACTACCCGTTCAAGATCGACGTGCACGCGGGGGAGTATCACTTCCCGTTCGTCGACGTCGAGAACGACATCCATGGCGGCCCGACCATCACCATGCTCAACCCGCCCGGTGGCGCGTGCCCTCCCTTCACAGGTGGTTGCAGCGGTGGCTTCTACGATGACCGCGGCTACACGACCACCAGCGGGTTCAGTGTCGTGCCTGTGGGCTCCGTGCTCTGCGGCACCGACCCGCCGGCCGTTGCCTTCAGCAATCCGATCACCGGATTCGACACGTCCGGGACGCAGCGCGCATTCGGAACCCCGACCGGCGGTAACACCAACGTGCCGTGCACCGGGAGCTTCGGCGACGCCAAGGGGCTCGACCTCTGGACGTACTACCCGAGCCGCGAGGTCAGCAGCACGCTGACCATCGTCGCGCCGGGCTCGTACGCGGACATCGCCGTCACGAAGGCGGTCAGCGATGCGACCCCGGTGCTCGGTGACGACGATATTTACACGATCTCCGCGCACAACAACGGGCCGCTGGCCGCGACCGGCGTGACCGTGACCGACCTGCTGCCGAGCGGTCTCGTCTTCGTGAGCTCGTTGGCGTCGCAGGGCACGTACGCCGCCGCGAGCGGACTGTGGACGGTTGGCTCGCTCCCCGTCAGTGCCACCGCGACGCTGCAGATCACCGTCCGGCTCGCGGCGACAGGGGTGATCACGAACACGGCCACGAAATCAGGGGAGACGCAGACCGATCCGAACCCGGCAAACGATGGTTCCTCGGTGAGCATCACCGTTGCCGCTGCACCGACGCCGCCCGTCCCCGCGACCGGCGCGGCGCCGGCCTCACTGATGCCACGCTTGCTCGGTCAGGCGATCGCGCTCCTCGGTGTTCTGCTCTGCGCAGTGGCGCTGTGGATACGCCGGCGAACCACGACGCTCACCACGAGTCGACGTAACGCCGTTTCGGCGCCTCCGGCGGCGAGTTCTCGGGGTGCAGCATCACCGCGGCGACCAGCGCTCGCGTTGCTGCGGGGTCGACCACATCATCGACCTCGAAATACGTTGCGGTGTTGAGCGCGGTTCCTCGTTCGTACGCGTCCGCGACCATTGCATCGAATCGTGCCTTGCGCGCGTCGGCGTCCTTGATGGAGGCCAACTCCTTGCGGTAGGCGAGCTTCACCGCTCCTTCGAGGCCCATCCCGCCGAATTCGCCGGTGGGCCAGGCGACGGTCATCAGCGGCGCGCGGAAGCTCCCACCCGCCATCGCCTGCGCGCCGAGGCCGTATCCCTTGCGCAGCACGACTGTCATGAAGGGAACCGTGAGCGCCGCTCCGGCGAGGAAGAGCCGGCTCGCGTGGCGGACGAGCGCCGTTGTCTCGGCATCGGGCCCGACCATGATTCCCGGCGTGTCGCAGAGGAAGAGCACTGGCAGCCGGAACGCCTCGCACAGCTGCAGGAAACGCGCGGCCTTGTCAGCGCAGTCGCTCGTGATCGCCCCCGCGAGGTGCATCGGATTGTTGGCCACGATACCGACGGGATGGCCCTCGATTCGCGCCAGGACGGTGACCATGCCGCGTCCGAAGCGGGGTCGCACCTCGAGCGACGAAGCGGTGTCGGCGACGATCTCGATGGCGCGATGCACGTCGTATGCCCGCCGCCGATTCTCCGGCACGACGTCGCGCAGCGCATCCTGGTCAGGCGCTCCCCACGAGGCGATCGGTCCCTGGAAGAACGACAGCGCATGGCGGGCGAGCCGAACGGCATCGGCCTCATCGGTTGCGGCGATGTCGATGACGCCGTTCTTCACCTGCACGTCGAACGGTCCGACCGCATCGGCGTCGACGACGCCGAGTCCGCCTCCCTCGATCATCGCCGGGCCGCCCATGCCGATGCTCGCATCCGGCGTCGCGATGATCAGATCGGAGCACCCGAGCAGCGCGGCGTTGCCGGCGAAACAGAGTCCCGATGCGACGCCGATACGCGGCACGAGCCCGGAGAGGCGCGCCCAGAGCGCGAACGCCATGACATCGAGCCCGGCGACCATCGCCTGATCCGTGTCACCGGGTCGGCCCCCGCCGCCCTCGGCGAAGAGCACGACCGGCAGGCGGCGTCGCTCGATGACATCGAAGAGACGGTCCTTCTTGCGGTGCCCCATCACGCCCTGGGTGCCTGCGAGGACCGTGTAGTCGTAGGAGAGCACGGCGCACTGCGCTCGGTCAGCACCAACCAGCGCTGTGTTCACCCGTGCGATGCCGGCGACGAGCCCGTCGGCCGGGGTTCGCTGCACGAGGTCATCCACACTGCGGCGGCCGCGTTGCGCGGCGATCGCAAGACCCCCGTACTCGACGAAACTCCCCGCATCACACAGATCGGAGACGTTCTCGCGCGCGGTCCTGCGGCCTGCCGCGTGGCGGGCGGCGACGACATCGGCGCGGCTCTCGTCCTGTGTCAGGCTCCGGCGTCGACGCGTTTCAGCGAGGTCCGGACGCATGTGCTCCCGCTCGGGCATCCGATGAGCTTAGGGGCGCCGGTAAGCTGTCGGGCGTGTCCCGTACCGATGGGTCGCTCAGCGAAACGGTCGCCGTCGTCCCAGCCCACTACCTGACGCCTGCGCCTCGTGCTGACGGTCGCCGTTCCATCGGGAGGAACGTGAAGAGGCGCACACCGGGCTCGAAGGGTTGCGGTGGTGACGCGAGCCGGTTGGCACCGACGCCGGTCGTCGTGCCAGGGATGGCGATGAAGTCGAGCTCGGTGAAGCCCGCGTCGGTGAACCACCCACGGATCGACGGCGTCAAATCGGGTGCGAACGTCCCGCGCGTCCAGATCACCGTGGCGTCGGGTGCGCACAAGGACGGAAGGTGACCCACCGTGTGCCGGATGTCATCGTCGGTCAGGTTGCCGAAGACGCCGCAGACGAGCAGGATGTTCGCCGGCACAGCGCCCGCATACGCCGTCGTGAGCGATGCGTCGCCCGTCACGACCTCGATTGCCGGCGACACCTCGGCGGCGCGCTGCCGAGCGCGTTCCGCGAGCTCTGGATCCAACTCCACCAGCCGCGCGCGTACGTCATCTTTGCGTGCGCGGGCGGGGAGAACACCGAGCAGGTCTCTACCATCGCCGGCGCACATGCTGATGACATGGATCGTGCCCCGCGGGCAGCCGTCGAGCGCGTTATGGATCGAATCCTGGACGATCGATAAACGCCGCGCCAGCGGGGTGCCTTCCGCATATCCCTCGTGCCACTCGACCCACTCGCTTTTCACTGCTGCCTCCATCAAACGCCCATCAGCCCGCTCAGTCACTTCGTCTGAGGGAGTGTCAAGCGTCAACCGAAGTAGGTGTAAAGCCTCAGCCGAAGCACTGTAAAGCTTCAGCCGAATGCCTTTTGTCAAGCATCAGCCGAAGGAACACACGAAAAGGCGTGCCCGCTCAGGGATTCGAACCCTGGACCTTGGGATTAAGAGTCCCCTGCTCTACCAACTGAGCTAAACGGGCCAGGGCCCGATTCTAACCGGGGGTCACCGCCCCTCCGGAGGGGCCCGCGCCGCCCCCGACCCGTCCGGCGCGGCGTTCGCCACCGAGCCACACCATCGATCGGTACTGCTGGGAAAGGCGCATTCGGAGTGACGGAGGCGACGGCACCACCACGCCCGACATCGGCGAGGTCGTCCGGGCCTCGATCGCCTGACGGAGGTCCGAAGCGCTCTTCCCGGGGAACACGGTCAGGACCCGTCCCAGGTCGTGCTCGCCGAAGTGACTGTCGCCGGCGCCAAGTGCGGCCCCGAGCCGCTCGCGATGCTCGGCATAGAACGAATCGAGCAGTCCCCAGGTCCTGGGAAGGACGGGCGCCGTGTGGCGGAGCTCGATGCCGTCCACGCGGCGGCTCGCGAGCAGCTGACGCGCCTTTCCGGGCGTCATCGATGCGAACCAGGTTGGCATGAACGGGTGGGCGATGACCGCCAGGCCGCCTGCGTCATGGATCGCGTCGACAGTGTCCTCAACTGACATGTGCATGCGGATCTGCCGCTCGAGGAACAGCCCGAGGATGTGGATGCCCGGAGGGAACGATGCTGTGACCTCCTCGCCTCGAACGACATCCACGCCGACCGCCGCCCCGGCCTCGATCGCCGGGCCGAGCTCGGAGATCGTGTCGTGATCGGTGATGCAGAGGACGTTCAATCCAATCGCCGCCGCTGCACGGACCAGCTCGACGGGGCTGACCATCCCGTCACTCGCGTGGGTGTGCGCGTGGATCTCCGCGAGCCCCAGACCGTCCGCGGCGCGCCCGCGAACGCCGGATTCCTGCGTCATCGATCCAGTGTAGTGGGCGGCTGAGAGTGCGCTGAGAAGACGTGTTTGAGATCATCTCGTCGCCGAGTTGTGTCGGATCGACTCATATACTCGAAGCAATGAGTGGGCCGACTCGCATCCTCGTCGTGGACGACGAGCAGAGCATCACCGACTTCATCGCACTCGGGTTGCGCCATGAGGGTTTCGACGTTCGCACTGCGCCCGACGGGCACGTCGCGCTGCGAGTCGTCGACGAGTTCAAGCCACACCTCGTCGTGCTCGACCTCATGATGCCGCGCATCGACGGCTGGCAACTCTGCCGCGCCCTGTCAGGCGACCGCTCGCGAGGGATCATCATCCTCAGCGCTCGCGACGAGACCAGTGATCGCATCCAGGGCCTCGAGCTCGGCGCCGACGACTATCTCGTCAAGCCATTCGATTTCGCCGAGTTGCTCGCCCGGATCCGGGCGGTGCTGCGCCGTCGCAACCCGGATCTCACGCGTGTCATCCACGCAGGCGACCTCAGCATCGACACGGCCACCCGCGAGGTCCGCGCCGGGGAACGCACCGTGGATCTCTCTGTGCGCGAATACGATCTTCTGCTGTATCTCGCGAGCAACGCGGACCAGGTGCTGCCGCGCCAGCGGATCCTCGACGAGGTGTGGGGTTACAACTTCTTCGGCGACGAGAACAACATCGAGGTCTACATCCGGTACCTGCGCACAAAGCTCGGTGACGCGGCGCACGAGCGCATTCAGACCGTGCGCGGTGTCGGCTACCGCCTCCGCAGCACAGTCGCCGGGAACGACGCCGCGGCGCGGTAGGACGTGCGCCGGATCAGACACGCGCTTGCCTCGCTTCGCTGGAGGTTGACGCTCACCTTCATCGCGCTGCTCCTGCCGCTGCTGGTGCTGCTGGCGGGCTATCAGTACGTGACCTTGCGAGCGAGCCTCATCAGCAACCGGGTGGGCGAGTTGCAGGCCGACTTCACGTCAGCAAAGCGCCTGATCGCGAGCAAGGAAAAGCAGTTGGGAGCGACCACGACCGGGACGCTCCGGCTGTGCGAGGGACATCCGGCGCTTGTCGGGACCGCCGTCGCGAATGCCGTGTCACAGGTGACCGGACAGACGGTGCAGGTGGTGGCCTACAGCAGCAATCTCGTGGAGGAGGCGATCGCTCCTGCGGGCGTGAACCCGCCTGTCCTCGACTCCGCCGTGCTCCAGGGCGTGGTCGATCGAGGGACGCGCTCCGCAGGCCAGCAGGTCACCACCGGCAACGGGGATCAACTCGTGGTCGGTTTCCCGGTGGTCGCCGGGTCGGGCGTCTGCGGCGTCGCGCAGCTGTCGGTCTCGATGACGCCGATCACCAATGTGCTGCACGACGAGATCCTGCTGATCACCGCCGGCGGTCTGGCGATGGTGCTTCTCGCCACGGTGCTCGGAGTGATGCTCACCGGCCGGACGCTCCGGCCGATGCGCCGGCTCACCGCCACTGCCGAGCGGCTTGCGGCGGGTGATCTCGCTGCCCGGAGCCGGCTGGCACCGAGCAATGACGAGGTCGGCCAGCTCGCGAGCAGCTTCGACCACATGGCCGATCGCATCCAGGAAGCCTTTGCGGCGCAGCAGGATTCGGAGGCGCAGGTGCGACGCTTCATCGCCGACGCGTCGCACGAGCTGCGCACACCGCTCACAGCGCTCAAGGGTTACATCGACGTGTTGCGCAGAGGCGCGGGTCGCGAGCCCGTCGTGCTCGACGCCGCCCTCGAGGCGATGAGCAACGAGTCGGAGCGGATGCGCCTGCTGGTGCTCGATCTCCTCACGCTGGCGCGTCTCGACGCACATCGCGAATCACAGCCGGAGGACTTCGATCTCAACGCCGCGATCGACGGGCTGCTCAACGAAGGCGTGCCGGGGATGCCCGCAGTGGTGGAACGCAGTTTCGCGCCCGGCCCGCTGTTCGTTCGCGCCGACCGAGGCGCGGTGAGCACGGTCGTGCGCAACCTGCTCGTCAACGCCTGCAAGTACGCACACGGCGCCGCGCAGCACTGGAGCACCACCGTCGAAGCAAGCTGGGCGAAGCTCGACCTGCGCGACGATGGGCCCGGTATCCCCGCCGCCGATCTGCCCCACGTGTTCGAGCGCTTCTACCGGGGCGAGAAGACGCGTGCGCGAGAGGAGGGTGGGAGTGGGCTCGGCCTCAGCATCGTGCAGGGGCTGGCGCGCGCGCAGGGAGGAGATGTCGCCATCCGCAGCATCGAGGGTGTCGGCACCACCGTGACGGTGTGGCTGCCGCTCGCGCCCGTGCCGCCGCCGCCGCCTACAGATTGAACGGCGACTGGAACGAGAGCCCGCTCAGCACGGTCAATTGCCCGCTCGCCATCAGCAGGCCGAAGCCGAAGAGGATGACGCCGGCGACGATGCTGATCACCCGAAGATGCCGGTTGACGCTGCGCAGCACTCCCTGGAGCCGGTCGGCCAGCAGAGCCACCAGCAGGAAGGGGATTGCCAGTCCGAGGCAGTACAGCACCATGAACGGGAGCCCGCCGAACTCACGGTTCTGAGCGATCGTGAGGATGGCGCCGAGTTGTGGTCCCAGGCAGGGCAGCCATCCGGCCGCGAATGTCAGGCCGAGCAGCAGGCCACCCGCCGCGCCGCTCGAGACCCGAAGGTGAAACCGCCGTTCCCGCTCCAGCCAGCCGAAGCGCAGCACGCCCATGGTCTGGAGCGCGAGCACCATGATGATCGCACCCGCGATCCGATTGACCAGGTCGAGGTTGCGCTGGAAGACGGTGATCGCGAGAACCCCCTCGAGCAGGTAGTACTCGGCGATGAACACCACGCTGAAGCCGACGACGAAGGCGACCCCGGTGGTGAGCGCGGAACTGCGCGCCGGCGCGGTCATCGTTCCTCCGGACGCCACGGCGAGAGCGGGCTGACCAGCGCGCCCGCTCAGATACGCGGCGTAGGCGGGCATGAGCGGGAACACGCACGGCGAGAGGAACGAAACGAGACCCGCAAGAAACGCGAGCGGGATCGACGGACCCGCTGACACCCCGATCACCGCGTTAGCGTAGGTCGGCGAGTGCTAGGGAGGTCCTTCCACGTAGTAGCGCTGCCGCCAACGGACATAGACGTAGAGCGCAAGGAGCACGAAGAAGACCTCGTAGACCAGAGGCGTCGGCCAGTGGAACGCGGCCTGCGCGAACCGTTGAATACCGCTCGACGGCGGTGTCGTCGCCGCAGGTTTCACCGCCGCGGGAACGGGGGTCGCCGTCGGTATCGCGGTGGGAACCGATGACGGGACCGCGGCTCCTGAGGATTCGGCGACGAGCGCCGGCGGGACGGGAGCGGTCGCGTCACTCTCGAGATAGACGTGGCTGCCGCCGGTCGGCGGGTTCAGCGCCACGACGACCTCCGGGGGCGTCGTGTTGGCGATCCCGATGGCGTCGACGTTCTTGCTGCCGCTCGGCAGCCCGGTGTCGGCCTTGTGATAGGTCAGGCCGCCGTCGGTCGACCGGTAGAAGTCACCGCCGGTGCTCCCGCCGGCATCCGCCCCGGCGTAGGCAAGATTCGGATCGAGGGGTCCGAATTGCGCGACGGTGAGCGTCAGCGCTTGCGGGACTCCCGTGCCGGCGGTCCAGGTGGCGCCACCGTCGCCGCTGCGGAAGATGCCCTGGGACGTCGCGACGATCAGCGGCCGCTTCGGGACGGCGGCATCGATCTGGCCGGCGGTGATCGACGAGACGACAGCGCCGGTAGGCAGCCCGGATTGCAGGACCTCCCACGCGCCGCCGCCGGAGCTGCTGAAGAGATACCCGGCCGAGAGGGTGCCGCTGATCGCCCCATCGGCACCGGCGACCACCGTGAACTGCGGCGAGTTGGCGGCGACCGCGACTGCGGCGATCGAGTACCGGTCGAGCCCGCCATCGTGCCAGACGTGGCCGTTCGGGCTCAGCGCGACCCCGGCATTGGTACCCGCGGCGATCCCGTCGAGGCCGAATGCGAGCGAGCGCACATCGAGGTCGCCGAGCCCGCTCGAGGCGTCAGCCCACGTCTCGCCGGCATCGACACTCGCCAGGACGCCCTTGCCATCCGTGCCGGCGAACGCGTCGACGGGTGTCCGAACGTCGAAACCGACCGTCCAGACCCGGACGCCGGTCAGCGTCTGGGTCCAGGTGGCGCCGGTGTTCCGTGAGACGTAGAGGCCCATGTCCGTGCCGGCGAGGATCGTGCTCGGCAGCGACGGCTCGACCGCCACGCTCCAGATCTTTCCCGATCCCAGTCCGGGAAGCGGGCCTGCCTCGGAAAAGCCGACCGGTGCCGCGTCCACGTGCGTGCTCAGCGTCCCGAGGGCCATCGGCAGCGATGCGGCGAACAGGACCACACCAAGCCATCTCCGGCGCAGGCGTGCCGGCGTCTCGGCGGGCGAACGGGAGCGGGTGGGGTGTTTCGTTCTCAGTGCAGGGCGCTTGAGTGGGTCGAGGTGGGAGTGACGGCGCCGCGAGGTCTCGCGCCGCAATCGGGGAGACAGCCCAAGAATACCGCGCGTTCCGGGTTTCGCGACCGCCCCGCCGCGGTATCTGCGATCCAGATGCCAACGACCTTCAAAGACTATTACCAGATCCTGGGCGTTCCGCGGACGGCAACGGAGAAGGAGATCCGCAGCGCTTTCCGCAAGCTTGCCCGCAAGCACCACCCGGATGTCAACCAGGGCGACAAGTCGGCTGAGGATCGGTTCAAGGAGATCAATGAGGCCAACGAGGTCCTCGGCGATCCCGAGAAGCGGAAGAAGTACGACGAACTCGGACCTCGCTGGCAGGAGTACGAGCAGTGGGAGCGCGCCGGTCGCCCGGGGCCGAATCCGTTCCAAGGCGGCAACGAGCACTTCCGATACCAGACGGTCTCGCCGGACGACCTCGAGAGCATGTTCGGCAGCAGCGCTCCCTTCAGCGACTTCTTCCAGCAGTTCTTCGGTGGCGGCGGGGACGGCGCCGACGCCTTCACGACCACCCGCGCGCGCCGCCGGGTTGCGCGGCGCGGCCAGGACGTCGAAGGTGACGCCGAGATCAGCCTGGAGGATGCGTTCCGCGGTTCGACGCTCACGGTCGATCTGAGCTCGTCGGACGGTCCGCGTCGCGTCGAGGTCAAGATCCCAGCCGGGATCCACGATGGCGCCCGGGTGCGGGCCACCGGCCAGGGCAGTTCCGGACGCGGCGGTGGACCTCGAGGCGACCTCTTCATCCGCGTCCACATCCGGCCGCATCCCGCCTTCACGCGGTCCGGCGACGATCTGAACGTCCGGGTGCCGGTGCCATTGGCCACGGCCATCGCGGGCGGCACCGTCGCAGTTCCCACGCTGAGGGGCACGACGGCGCAGCTCTCGATTCCGGCCGGCACGCAGAACGGGGCCCGGCTGAGGCTCCGCGGACTGGGGATGCCGCACCTCAAGGGGGATGGCGCGGGCGACCTGATCGCCACCGTGGACGTGCGGCTGCCACATCCGACGCCGGCGCCGCTGCTCGCTTGGGCTGAGTCCGATCAGACGCCGGCCAGCTGAGGCTTGCTCAGGAGACCGCGAGGGGATGCTCGCGGGTACTCCGCCGGATGGTGCAGACGTCGCCTGCGCACGTCGCGGCGATCACGTCCACGGTGAGCACACCGGTCCCTGCTGAGCCCAACGACACCTCGACGCTGACGGGAAGGGTGTCCAGGGCCCACGAGCGGGGTCCCGGACCGAGAAGCGTCTGAGGGTCGGCGCTCAGATGCACTCGAACGGGTGGTCCCTGCTGGAGGTCGAGATCCGACCCGTCGAGGTCGACGTCTGCGCTGACCACGAGCCTGCTTCCAGACGATCCTGCGAGTGCGGACCCCAGGACCTGTCCTGCGGGTGCCTCATCGCGAATCTCGATCTCGTTCACAGCACCGGAGGCCACATCGACGGTGATCACGCGGTGGTGATTCGTATCGGCCACCGCCAGACGGCCGTCCGGCAGCGCGTCGAGGCCGCCCGGCTCGTCCACGGACTCGCTCAGCGCCAGCGTGCGGAGCTTGTCGTGTTCCCAGAGCCGCAGGAGCGAATTGAAGGTGTCCGCCACCGCGATGGCTCCTCCGGCCAGCGCTGCCACGCCGAGGGGGTGCTGCAGACGGGCCGTGCTCCGGTCCCCGTCGCCGCTCCCCCAGTCGAAGAGGCCGGTGCCGGCGAGCGTGTCCACCCGGCCGTTGCGCAGCACCCGCAGTGCCGAGACCTCGGAGTCGGCGAATGCGATCCCATCGCCATCGATCAGCGTCAGGCCGCTCGGTTGGGCCAGGTGGGCCTGCAGCGCTGGTCCGTCCCGGAGCCCCTCGGCCCGGCTTCCGGCGAGCACTTCCGCGGGTCCGCCCTGGCTCGGAACCGCCACGATCCTGTGCAGGCCTGCCTCGGCGACCGCGATCCGCCCATCGCCCAGGACGAGCGCATCCCACGGCGAGCGCAGTCCGGAGGCAAGCACGTGGCGTTCACCCTCCGGCATGAAGACGGCCACAAGGTCGCCGGCGACGGTGTCACAGACGAGCAGGCGCTCGCCATCGAAGCGCACCCCTTGGGGCTGGTGGAAGCCTGCGAAGCTGTGAAGGACGTCCCCGTCGAGATCGCAGATGAGGACCCGATCGTTGCCGGTGTCCGCGATCGCAAGCCTGGTTCGGCCGTCCGACGCCACCTTGCCCGGGAACGCGAGGGTCTTCCCGCCTCCTGAAGGCACCGGCGCGAACGCGGGTCCGGCCGCGAGATCCTCACGCCCCTCGAGCAACTGCGCCACGACATGTTCGAGCGCCGGTCCGTTGCCTTCCCCGGATGCCGTCGCGACCACGTAGCCTTCAGGGTCGATCACGACCAGCGTCGGCCAGGCACGAACCCCGTACTGGTGCCAGGTCGCCAGGTCCGGGTCGTCCAGGACCGGGTGGGCGATGCGATGCCGGGCCACCGCGCGCGCCACGGCCGCGTGGTCGGACTCGTGCGGGAATTTCGGCGAGTGCACCCCGATCACCACGAGGCTGCTTCCGAATCGCTCCTCGAGCGGCCGGAGCTCTTCGATCACACGAAGGCAGTTGATGCAGCAGAACGTCCAGAAGTCGAGCAGGACGACGCGTCCGCGAAGATCGCGGAGGGCGATCGGATGCTCGGTGTTGATCCAGCCGCCGGCGCCGTTGAGCTCCGGCGCACGCACGCGGCCCATCGTGGTGGTCATCCGCAGACCATCATCCCGCTCCGCGGCGGCTGTCCGCCCGGCAGGGTCGGGCATCCTGGGACCCTTGGTATAATGCCCACAGAGGTAGGTTGGTGCACCGGCCAACAGCACTGCGGGAGGAGCTGCTCGGCAGTCGACACTTTTTGAAACTCTCCCTATCCCTTCCTGACCGGCAGGGGGTGGCCCTCCCGCCCCCTGCCACTTTCATGTTCTTCTGATCCAAGTTTTTTGCGAGCTTCCGGCTGCCCTCAGTCGAGCAGCGACGTGCGCACGAGGGTGTGCTCTCGGTCGGGGCCGACCGACACCACGTTGACGCTTGCGCCGCACAGCTCGCCGACCCGCTCGATGTAGGCCCGGCACGCGGGCGGGAGATCCTCGTAGCGCCGGCATTCGCGGGTCGGCGACATCCAGCCCGGGAACTCCTCGTAGATCGGCTCAAGGTGCTTCAGGTGGGAGATGTTGGCCATCGGATGGTCCCAGTACTCGCCCTTGCTCATGTAGCCGGTGCAGATCTTCAACGTCTCGAACTCGTCGAGGACATCCACCTTGGTCAGCACCATCGCGTCGATACCGTTGGTCGCCACCGCGTAGCGTGAGACCGCCGCGTCGAACCACCCCACCCGGCGCGCACGTCCGGTCGTGGTGCCGTACTCGGCGCCGACCTCGCGCAGCTGGTCACCGAGCGCATCGGTCAGCTCGGTGGGGAACGGTCCATAGCCGACCCTCGTCGTGTACGCCTTGAACACACCCACGGTCCGTGTGACGCGCGACGGAGGGATGCCGCTGCCGGTGCATGCGCCGCCGGCAGTTGGTGACGATGATGTCACATACGGGTAGGTGCCGAGGTCGATGTCGAGCATCACGCCCTGCGCCCCCTCGAGGAGGATTCGCCTGTTGCCGGTGAGCGCATCCTGGATCAGCGGATAGATGTCGCGGATGTACGGGTCGATGCGCTCGGCATAACCGAGATACTCGTCGAGGATATCTCGCTCGTTGAAGGGTTCCGCCCCGTACAACCGCGTGAGCGTTTCGTTCTTCAGGCGGAGCACGAAGCGAAGCTTCTTCTCGAGGAAGGCCGGCTTCTGAAGGTCCCCGATGCGAAAGCCGATCCGACGCACCTTGTCCTCGTATGCGGGGCCGATGCCGCGCCACGTTGTCCCGAGGCGATCATCGCCGCGCATCTCCTCGCCGAGCTGATCGAGCACCGGGTGGTACGGCATCACCATGTGCGCGCGTTCGCTGATCACGAGGTTCTGCGCGGGGATGCCTCCCGACTGCAGCTCGTCGAGCTCCAGGAGAAATGCCTTCGGATCGACGACGACGCCGTGCCCGATGATGCATGTCGTCTTCGGGTAGAGGATCCCGCTCGGGATCAGGTGGAAGCGGTGCTCCTTGCCGCCGGTGACGACGGTATGGCCGGCGTTGTTGCCGCCCTGTGAGCGGATGACCATGTCGACCGAATCCGCGAGCAGGTCGATGACCTTGCCCTTGCCTTCATCGCCCCACTGACCGCCGACCAGAACTGTGACGCTCATCGCGGCCCGAAGCGTACTGGACGGGGCTGGTTCGGGTGGCTTGTTTAGCCCGGACCCCGCGTGGAAAACCTCTTCAGTGCCGGGATTTCGACGGCAGGAACGAGAGAGAACATGGCAGACCAGAGCCCGTTGACCGAGTTGACCGCCCAGCTTCCGCCTGAGTGGAAGTGGGCCGCGCTGTTTCACGCGCCCGAGGGTTTCGAGCGTGAGTGGCGCGCGTGGCTCGGCGCCGCAGCGCACGAGGAAGAGCTTTCCCTGCTGCGCTGGTGGGGCCAGCGGGCCGACCAGGCCGCCTGACCCTGACCGCCCCGGCCTCGGGCCGGAGGGTTGCCGTGCCATCGCTACGATGTCCGGGCAATGCCAACGTCGGGTCCGGGGACGGCCGACTGCCGAGCTGCCGTCCCGTCGCTGCAGGCCCGAGACGTCAGTGGCGACTGAGGCGCGTGTCCCGCGCCTCCAGCGATATCGCGCCGCTCCGTGGTGGCCGGCGGCGACAACGCTCGTCATCGCCGAGCTTGGGTTGGGTGCCGCGCTCCTCGTTCCGATCACCTTCAGCGACCCCAATGGCGTCGACCCGTACCTCGCCCGTCTGAGCGTTGCGTCGGTGCTGATCGCGATGCCGTCGCTGTTCGTGCGACGCCTTGCTCCGGCGCGCCCGATTCTGCTTGCGCTTGCGGCCGTGGCCGCGACATACACGCTGCTCTCCGCCGGCCCTCAGATCCTGGTCGACCTGCTCGGCAGTCACTCCGGCTCGTTCGACGCCCAGGTGCTCTGGGCGTCGGTGGCCCAGGCCGTTGGCACGTCGCTCATCGCATTGGCCGCGCGCAGGCTGGTCGTCCCCGAATGGCGACCGTCCCTCCGCTTGCGGCACCTGAGCCTCCGCGGCCTTGGCGCGGGGGTGCTCGGCTCGGCGGTGCTCATCGGCCTCGGACTGGCATTGCCCGCGAACCTGCTCGGACGTGTTGCGCTGCAACCGGTTGCGTTCGGACGCGACGTTCCATGGCTCGGTCCGGCGAATGCCCTGCAGGCGTTCTCGCAGGAGGTGCAGTTTCGCGGTCTGCTGCTGGGCGCGCTCGAGCGCACCATGAGCCCGCGCTGGGCGAATGTCAGCCAGGCTGCGGTCTTCGGCCTCGCCCACCTGGCGATCAGCTACGGCGGACCCGAGGCGCCGTTCGTGCCGATCACCTTCCTTGTTGGCCTCGCATTCGGCTGGCTCGTGCGCCGCACCAACTCCCTGTGGCCCGCGGTGATCATCCACGCCGTGGCCGACATCGCCCTGCAGTTCGGCATCGTCCAGGGGCTGTATGGGTTCTGATCGACGCCGGCGCGCGATCACGTGCATCATGGCGTTCTGCGCGGTGGCGACCACGTTCCTGGCCGGGAGCGCACCCGCTCGAGCTGCGGATGCGTGGTGGACCCCGGTCGGGCTTCAGGGCACGGCCGTCACACGTGTTTCCGCCATTGGTGACACCATCACGGTGCGCACGGGCTCCGGCGCGACGCTGAGGTCGACCGACGCCGGGAGGACGTTCGCCGCCGCACCCGCCGGCACGACGTTCCCGCCGACCGGCGTCGTGGCGATCGGTTCGCAACGGTGGGAGATCGACTCGGCGGGGCGGGTGGTGCACGTCGCCAACGCCTCGCAGTCGAGCGCCGCCGTCCTCGACCCGGGATCGCCGGACCTCGGCGCGGGCGCCGACCTCATCGCCTCGCCGGAGTCATTGCCCGGCGTGGTGGTGGCCGTCGGCACGGATGGCGTCGTCTGGCGCCGCGGCCAGGACGGGGACTGGAAGGAGGCGTTGCTCCTGCTCCCGGCAAGCCTCGTGCAGGGCGTCCCCCAGGTCACGTCCGTGACAGCGTTCACGCAACCGCTCGAGGAACACGTGGTCGACGACTCCGTGTATCTCGGCACCGACGGATACGCAGTGCTGATCAGCACCGATGGCGGCGATGACTGGATCCGCGCCGGCCCCGGACTCCCCGACTCGGTGTTCTCGCTCTCCGCCGACCCCATCGCGACCTCCCCGGGGCACGTCGGCGTGGTCTACGCGGGCACGTCGAACGGCCTCTGGGAGCATGAGCTCCAGGCGTTCCCGGCGCCGCCCGCCTATCACGATGCCCAGCTCGTCTGGCGGTGGATCGGGATCGGCGCAATCACGCTGGTGGCATCCATCGCTGCGCTGCTCGGGATGACCCGGCTGGTGCCGCGCCGCCACCCCGCCTGAGCCGCGGCGCCGCCAGGACCGCTTCAGCTAGCGTGGCCGCATGGTCAACCGCCTCGCCGCCGAATCCAGCCCGTACCTGCTCCAGCACGCGGAGAACCCGGTCGACTGGTATCCGTGGGGAGACGCGGCGTTCGAGCGGGCGCGCAGCGACGACCGCCCGGTGCTGCTCTCCATCGGCTACAGCGCGTGTCACTGGTGCCACGTGATGGCCCACGAGTCGTTCGAGAACCCGGAGATCGCCGCGCTCATGAACGCCCTCTTCGTGAGCGTGAAGGTGGATCGCGAGGAGCGTCCCGATGTCGACACGGTCTACATGAGCGCCGCCCAGGCGATGGGCGTTCCCGGCGGCTGGCCACTCACCGTGTTCCTCACACCGGGCGGACTGCCCTTCTACGGGGGCACGTACTTTCCGCCGGAGGATCGCCAGGGCTTGCGTGGCTTCCCTGCGGTGCTCCAGGCCGCCGCCGCCGCCTATCACGCGCAAGCCGCAGAGATCGGTGCGATGGGCGAGAAGGTCCGCGAAGCCGTTGCACCGCGGCAGCTGCCGGCGCCGGGTGAGCCGACCGCTGCACTGCTCGACGAGGCTGCGAAGAAGCTCGCCGTTGATACCGACCGGGTGCACGGCGGATTCGGTGCGGCGCCGAAGTTCCCGCACCCCCAGGCGCTCGACCTGATGTTGCGCAGGTCACGGGCGACGGGTGACGCAGCGCTCGCGGACGCAGCGATCCTCACCCTCGACGCCATGGCGCGCGGTGGCATCCACGACCAGGTCGGTGGCGGCTTCCATCGATACAGCGTCGACGCGCGCTGGTCGGTGCCCCATTTCGAGAAGATGCTCTACGACAACGCGCTGCTCGCGCCGGTGTACCTGCACGCATTTCAGGTGACCGCGCGTGACGACCTGCTCGAGACCTGCACGCGAACCCTCGATTACATGGCACGCGAGCTGCGCCTCCCCGGCGGCGCGTTCGCGGCATCGCAGGATGCCGACAGTCCCGGCGGTGAGGGAGCGTTCTTCGTCTGGACGCCGTCGCAGCTGCGCGACGCGCTCGGTGCCGAGGACGGCGCGCTGGCCGCTCGCGTCTTCGGCGTCGTCGACAGCGGCAATTTCGAACATGGAAGGACGGTGATGTCCCTGCCCTATCCGCTCGCACAGGTTGCCCGCTCGCTGCACGTCGAGGAGCCGGCGCTGCGTGCCCACGTCGACGACATTCGCGCACGCCTGCTGACGGCGCGAGCATCGCGCGCAGCCCCGGAGCGCGATGGCAAGGTGATCACCGCCTGGAACGCACTTGCCGTCATCGCCTTCGCGGAGGCCGGCGCGTCGCTCGGCAGAAGGGACTACGTGGAGGTCGCGACAGCGTGCGCAGACTTCCTGCTGCAACACCTTGTCGAAGCAGGAGTCGTGTATCGCATCTGGAATGGTGGCGATGCGCGCATCATCGGGTTTCTCGATGATGCGGCGAATCTCGGTGCGGCGTTGCTCACGCTGTACGAGGCGACGGGTGAGCCGAAATACTTCGTGGCCGCACTCGGCGTCGGCGAGCGGATCGTGCAGCAGTACCGGGACACCGGCGGCAACTACTTCGACACGTCGGACGACTCCGAACCACTCATCGTTCGCCCGCGGACCATCGACGACAACCCGGTGAGCGCCGGACAGTCTGTTGCCGCGAGCCTGTTCTGCCGCCTGCACGCATTCACCGGCGAGCAACGATGGCGCGATCGGGCGTTGGAGATCGTCGCCCCGCTGACCACGGTGGTCGCTCGCGCGCCGCTTGCTGTTGCGGGGCTCGCGGCGGCGATGGAACTTGTCGTCGGGCCGATGCGCGAGGTGGCGATCGTCGGCGATCCCGCCGACCCCCGGACGCGCTCGCTTGTGATGGCGGTGCAACCGCGCTTCGATCCACTCACCGTGCTTGCATGGGGAGCCGCCGGTGCCGTTCCGCTGCTTGACGATCGCACGCTTGTCCATGGCGCGCCGGCGGCTTACGTCTGCCACGGCTTCGTGTGTCAGGCGCCGGTGACCGACATGACCGGGCTGGCGCGCGAGTTGGGAGTCCTCTCGGCCGTTCCTCAGAACTGACCGCAGCCCGACGGTGTTGCCATCGCTTCGAGCGGCGGCAGGAAGTCGAACGCCGGGAGACGTCGCTGATCGTCAACCGGCAGGTAGTCGCCGGTTCTCGGGTCCTCGACATAGTCGAGGCGGGGTCCGCGCGTCGTGACCTCGCGCAGCGCCGCGACGAGTCGATCGATGTGCTCCACCGTCGTGCCGATCCCGAAGGACGCGCGGATCGCGCCCGGGATCTCCTGGTGCTCCCCGCGGCGGAGCCGTTCGCGAATCGTGTGCGCGTCCGCGATGCTCACCCCGAGCAGATGGGTGATGTACGGGTGTGCGCAGAAGCAACCGTGCCGGACGCCGATGGCGTGTTCGGCGCTGAGCACCGACGCCACGAGCGCGTGGTGCATCCCGTCGACGGTGAAGGTGCTCACACCGAGGCGGTCGATGTCAGGTCCATCCCACAGCCGGAGCCGGCGCAGGCTGGGAAGATCATCGAGCTGTTCGTCGAGATATGCGAGCAGGCGCTTCTCGTGCGCGCCGATGTGCGTCATACCGGTGCGGGCGAGGGTTGTGCACGCCGCGCCCAACGCGATGGCGCCCACGACATTCGGGCTCCCCGCTTCATGCCGATCCGGCAGCGCCGCCCATTGCACGTCGTCCGCCGTGACGTAGGTGACCGCGCCGCCGCCCGCGAGCATCGGCTCGGCGTCGGCGAGCACGGCCGACGGCCCGATCAGTGCGCCACCACCGAACGGCGCGTACATCTTGTGACCGGAGAACGCAAGGAAATCGATGCCCATCGCAACCATGTCGATGGATCGATGCGGTGCCAGCTGTGCGGCGTCGACGGCGAGCAGCGCGCCGTACTCGTGCGCAAGCCGTCCGATTGCAGCAACCGGGAAGACCTCGCCGGTGACGTTGCTCGCCCCCGTGATCGCGACGATCCCGATGGGCCGGTGGCGATCTTCGAGCGCCCGGCGCAGCTCTTCGAGCAGCTGGCCGGGTGACTCCGGCGCGTCGAGCAGGTCGACTCGTGCGAGGCGCCTCCAGGGAAGCATGTTCGCGTGGTGCTCGACGATCGTGCTGAGCACGCCGTGGCCGGGACGCAGCACGAGGCAGTGGGTCAGCAGGTTGATCGCCTCGGTGGTGTTTCTGACGAAGATGACTGCATCAGAGGAGCGCGCGCCGGCGAACGCCGCCACCGCCGACCGCGCCGCCTCGTATGCACGCGTCGACACCTGTGACGCGAAGCCGGCTCCCCGGTGCACGCTGGAATACCAGGGCAGGAACTCGATCACCGCATCCGCGACCGCCTCCATCGCAGGTGTGCTCGCGGCCATGTCGAGGTTGACGTAGGTGCGGGTCTCGCCACTTGCGAGCTGGACGTCGAGGTCCTGGCCCACGAGCGGGGGAAGGGCGACGCCCGCCGCGCGGCGGCCTGGGCGACTGCGGCGGGACGATTCGGTGAGCATCAGGCCTTCGAGGGTACTGCCAAGCGGCCGTTCAGCATCACGCTCGCAACAATGTCGCCACCGAGGTGGTAGGCGACGTCGATCCAACTGGGGGTGTCGAGGATCACGGCGTCGGCGCGCATCCCTGGACGCAGGATGCCACGGTCGGTCAGCGCGAGGGCGGCCGCGCCGCCGGACGTGGCCGCCACCAGCGCCTGCGCGGGGGTGAGCCCGCCGAGGGCTACGGCCAGCGAGATCATCAACGGCATCGACTCGCTGTAGCACGTTCCCGGGTTGCAGTCGGTCGCCACCGCCACCGTGCACCCCGCCTCGAGGAGCCGCCGCCCGGGCGGCGGGGGACCGCCGAGGACCAGCGCGGCGCCGGGCAGGATCACGCCGACCACGCCTGCGCTGCTCAGCGCCTCGAGGTCGACGTTGGTTGCGTGCTCGAGGTGGTCTGCGCTCACGGCGCCGACTTGTGCCGCAAGACGAGCTCCGCCGCTGTGCGAGCGTTGCTCGGCGTGGATCTTCGGGCGCAATCTGACCGCCCGCGCCGCGATGAAGAGCCGCTCGCACTCGGCCACGGTGTATGCGCCGGTCTCGCAGAACGCGTCAACGAACGTCGCGCGCTTCGCGGCACCCGCCACCCCACGGGTGCAGACATCGTCGATGAACGCATCGCGGGGCGTCTCCGGGGTCGCGTGCAGCGGGAGATATGTCGCGACGACGTCGGGGAGATCGGTCCACTGTCGGAGGCGCTCCGCCGCATCGAGCTGACGCATCTCGGCGTCGAAGTCCATCCCGTATCCGCTCTTGACCTCGATCGTCGTCGTGCCATGCGCGAGCATCCGTCGCGCATGTTCGCGACCCGCGGTGGCGAGCTCCTCGACCGTCCCCGCAGCGGTGGCGCGGACCGTTGCGCGGATGCCGCCACCCGACGCCGCGATCTCCTCGTACGTCGTTCCGGACGCACGCTCTGCATACTCCTCGCCGCGGTCACCGAGCCAGACGATGTGCGTGTGCGCGTCGACGAATCCGGGGACAACAACGGCGCCGCGCGCATGGATCTCGAGCGCATCGCGCGGTACCGCGGATCGGTCGAGTTCCGACTCCGGACCGGCATACAGGATGATCCCGTCGCGTGCGACCAGTGCCGCGTCGCGCACGACGCCGGGAGCCTCACCGAGGAGCGGATCGCACGTGCACAGTGCGCCGATGCCGTGGACGACGACGGCGCTCACAGTTCTCGCGTCATCCGAGACCGCGTTGCGAGCCCGCTGCAGAAACTGAGAAACGTCGCGGCCATGAGGCGGACGGTCAGGCCGTTGACGTCTGCGTTCGCATCCACCTCGCAGAGGTCGGCCGCGACCACGCGAGCGTCCACGCCAAGCAGGGAGGCGGCCTGGAGCAGATCGTGCGGCTGCATGCCACCGGGAAGGCTCGCCGGGCATGCCGGCGCAAAGGCGCGATCGACGACGTCGACATCGAAATCGACATAGATGTGCTCGGCTCCGTGCGCCGCGAGCAGCGAGAGAACGCTTGGGATCACCGCGTCCATGCCGTCCCGTTGCACGGCATCGAGCGGCACGATATGGATTCCCTGCGCACGCGCCCACTCCGCGTGCTCCCGAGCGTTGCCGAGCGGGTGGATGCCGATCTGCGCCACACGATCGCCCGGCAGTCCAGCCTCGATGAGTTCGCGGACGGGAGTTCCGTTTCGTGATCCGTCCGCCGCCGAGCGGCAGTCGTGATGCGCATCGAGGGTCAGCAGCGCCCAGGCTCCGGGTCTGGCGTTCATGAGTCCGAGCAGCACCGGACGCGTGAGCGAGTTGTCGCCACCCACGACGACCACGTGTTCCGACGTGGTTGCCGCGTGATCGGCGGCCGCCTGGAGGCGCTCGTGAGCCGGGCGCGCGTCCATGTCGTCACGGTCACCTGGGACGTCGCCGAGATCCCGCACGTGGAGAGCGGCGACATCGATCGCGTGCGCCGCGTCCCATGTTGGAAACCTCCTCAGCGCCTCGCGAAATGCGGGAGGTGTCGACCACGACTCCACCGGCGTGATCGAGGCTTTGGAAATCGGCGCGCCGAGCAGCACGAGGTCCGGCGTCGTCGAATTCTCGTCGAGCCATTCACGAGCGTTCATGGGCTGGAAGGGGGTGCGCTGTCGAGCATTGGTACGCGAACACCGCGGGAGCGAGCTGCTTCGCGCGCTTCGGGATAGCCCGCGTCCGCGTGGCGCATCACCCCGGTCGACGGGTCGTTGGTGAGCACCAGCTCGCACCGACGCGCCGAGAGCTCGGTACCGTCGGCACAGACCTGGGCTCCGGCGTGGATCGACAGTCCCATGCCGACGCCGCCACCGTGATGCACGGCCACCCAGGTCGCGCCGCTTGCAGTGTTGAGCAGCGCGTTGAGCACCGGCCAGTCGGCAATCGCGTCGCTGCCATCGCGCATCGCCTCGGTCTCGCGCAGCGGCGATGCCACGGAACCGCTGTCGAGATGGTCCCGGCCGATGACCACGGGCGCGGAGAGCTCGCCGCTCCGCACCATGTCGTTGAAACGCAGCCCGGCGCGGTGGCGTTCACCGGCGCCGAGCCAGCAGATTCGCGCGGGAAGCCCCTGGAAGTGCACGCGATCCTGGGCGAGGCGGAGCCAGCGCTGCAAGCCCTCGTGGTCGGGGAAGAGCTCGAGCATCGCCGCGTCGGTGCGTGCGATGTCAGCCGGGTCACCGCTCAGCGCCACCCACCGGAACGGTCCGCGGCCCTCGCAGAACTGGTCACGGATGTAGGCGGGCACGAACCCCGGGTAGGCGAATGCGTCCGCGTACCCACCGATCCGCGCCTGGTCACGCAGCGAGTTGCCATAGTCGAAGACCTCGGCGCCGCGGCGCTGATATTCGACCATCGCCTCGCAATGACGCGCCATCGACTCGCGCGAGCGGCGCATGTATTCTTCCGGGTCGCTCGTGCGCAATCGTGCGGCCGCCTCGAGGCCGAGCCCGGCGGGGATGTAGCCGTTCAACGGGTCGTGGGCGCTGGTCTGGTCGGTGACGACGTCGATCGCCAGTGACGATTCGAGCAACGCGGGTAAGGCCTCGGCCGCATTGGCGCAGACCGCCACCGACAGCGCACGGCCTTCCTCGCGCGCGATATCGCACCGCCTGACCGCAGCCTCCAGCGTGTCCGCGATCTCATCGACATAGCCGGTGTCCAGGCGACGCTGGATGCGCGCCGGATCGACATCGATGCAGAGCGCGACCCCGCCACTCATCGTCACGGCGAGCGGCTGTGCGCCACCCATGCCGCCGAGCCCCGAAGTCACGACAAGACGGCCCCTCAGGCTGCCGCCGAATCGCTTCCGAGCCACGGCCTCGAATGTTTCGAATGTGCCCTGCAGGATGCCCTGGGTGCCGATGTAGATCCAGGAACCCGCGGTCATCTGCCCGTACATCGTCAGCCCGAGGGCCTCGAGCCGCCAGAATTCCTCCCAGGTCGCCCAGCGCGGTACCAGGAGCGAGTTCGCGATCAGCACGCGCGGCGCGAGCTCGTGGGTTCGCGCGACGCCGACCGGCTTGCCCGACTGCACCAGCAACGTCTCGTCATCGCGCAGTGAACGGAGTGTCGCGACGATCGCGTCGAAGCACTCCCACGAACGCGCCGCGCGGCCGGTGCCGCCATACACCACGAGGGAGTCCGGGTCCTCGGCGACCGCCGGATCAAGGTTGTTCATCAGGCAGCGCAGTGGCGCCTCAGTCTGCCAGCTGCCGCAGCTCAGCGCCGTCCCGCGGGGAGCGCGAACCGGGCGAGCCCCCGTGGTCATCGCAGCGTCACGCCCGCGGTCGCCAGCGAGTCTCGCCATTCGCCGTCGCGTGCCCATGACTCCGCAGCCTGGAGGTCACCGCTGAGGATGCGATCGGCCGCGAGCGACGGCGTCCGCTCGCGCAGCGAGGCGATGACGGCGCCCGTCGCCGCTGCGGGGCGAAGGGGATGGCGCATCTCGATTGCCTGCGATGCGGCGAGCACCTCGATGGCGAGCACCGCGCGGAGCAGTCCCACCGAACGCCGGGTACGCAGCGCCGCCTCGTATCCCATTGAGACATGGTCCTCCTGTCCGGCGCTGGTGGCGGCACTCTGGACCGCGAATGGCGTCGCCGCATGGCGGAGCGAGGCAACCATCGCCGCCGCCGTGTACTGGGTGATCATCAGGCCGCTGTTGAGCCCCGGCTCGGGGCTCAGAAACGCGGGAAGGCCGCGCGAGCGTGCGGGGTCGAGCAACCTGTCGACGCGTCGCTCGCTGATCGCCGCCATGTCCGCGCACGCCGATGCGAGCATGTCGGCCGCGTACGCAAGTGCCTGCGCGTGGAAGTTGCCGGCGCTCACCACATCGTCGCCGAGGACGACTGGGTTGTCGACAACACTGGCCAGTTCATGGTCGACGGTCTGACGGCAGAATGCGGCCACGTCGCGCGCTGCGCCATGCACCTGGGGGGCGCACCGAAGCGAATAGGCGTCCTGGACCGCGTGGCGTGACGGACGGTGCGAGGCCACGATCGGACTTCCCTGCAGCAGGGATCGCAGGTTCGCTGCCGCGTCGGCCTGGCCCTGCGCCGGCCGGAGCGCGACCACGCGTTCGTCGTACGCGACTGTCGTCCCGAGCAGTGCTTCGACGCTGAGCGCGCATGCGACGTCGGCGAGGCGCAGCAGGTCCTCGATGTCGTGCAGCGCCAGCGCGAGCAGGCAGGTCATCGCGTCCGTGCCATTGATGAGCGCGAGACCTTCCTTGGGTTCGACGTCGATCGGGGTCAATCCGTGGTCGCGCAGGGTGGACGCTCCGTCGATGCGGTCACCGCCGCCGCCCACGGCCCACCCCTGGCCGAGCAGCACCGTCGCGACGGCCGCGAGGGGAGCCAGGTCCCCCGACGCGCCGAGGGAGCCGTGCTCCGGCACCCACGGAACAATGCCCGCCTCGAGCAACCCGAGCAGTGCTTCGACGAGCTCCACGCGAACGCCGGAGAGCCCTGCTGCAAGCGTTCGCGCGCGGAGCAGGATCATGCCGCGGACCACCTCGTCGTCCAGCCGGGAACCGGACCCGGCGGCGTGGCTGAGCACCACCGATCGCTGCAGGAGTGCGCGGTCCGCCGGGTCGACGGCGCGGTCCGCCAGGGCGCCGAATCCGGTGGTGACCCCGTAGACGACGGCGCCTTCGCGGTCGAGACGATCGACGACGTCGCGCGCCGGCTGCATCCGGCCACGCACCTCCGGATCCAGGGTCACGGACTCCCGCCCCCGAGCAGCCCGCACCACTGCGTCGATGGTCAACGCGCTGCCGTCGACAGTGATCATTCGGCGAGCAGCCTACTCGACCCGTCGAGCGGTGCTTCGCAACGGAGGACGTCGAGAGGGACCAGGCGCGAACCGCCACGGCGCGCACGTACGTTATGCACACGTGGATTCCTACCTCGAGCCCCCGCCCCCGCCCAACTCGGCCGTGTCGCCGCCGCCGCTGGCGCCCCCGGCCTGGCCCGAGGCTGCAGTCCGCACCGACCGGCGCTGGCCGATCGTCCTGCTCGTCATCGCGGGCATCCTCGCGGCCGTGGTGGGCGCGACGGTTGGAGCCGCGAACGGCACGTCGGAGTCGTCGTCGGCCGCCTCACGGCTGGCCGCCGAGGGCTCATACGCCAAGGCGGTCACCATCGACGAGGCAATTGCGGCTCGATCCGGGCCGCTGTACTCCCTCGACGGTGGCGCTGCTCGGGCGGCGGGCACCGCGGCCGAACAGACCTTGATGGCATGGGCAGCGGCGCTCGGCCGGAAGGGGCAGGTGGACGAGGCCGTCGCCTTGTACCGGTCGGTCACCGCCCCGTCCCTCCGGCGCCCAGCCCTCGACGCGCTCGCGGCGCTCCTCTTCAAGAGCGCCACCACGGACGCCGCGGCCGCCCAGTACCCGAACGCGATTCAGCGTCTCCGCGAGATCGGCACGCTGGCTGCGACGACTCCCGCAGGGGTGCTGGCGGCGACGCAGCTTCCGATCGACCAGGCCGGCGAGGCGGGAGTGCTGGTCACCCAAGGGCTCGCCGCCGACGCGGTGGCGCTTCTGGACACGGTCATGGCGGAGCATTCCGCGCAGGCGACCAGAACCGCCGTCAGCCTGTTGCCTTCGGCGCTGCTCGCAGCCGGCGAGGAGGATCTCGTCCACGACTCATATCAGGAGGCGCTCGCGGTCCTCGAGCAACTCGTGACGACCTACCCGAGCAGCGCCGAGGCGTCGGACGCACAGGCAATGCTCGGTGCGCCCCAGGTCGTCACCGGCACCCTCGTGACGCATGCCGGGCTGCCGGTCTCCGGACGGATCCGGCTCAGCTCGAACTACAAAGCCGAGCCCGGCGGGATGTATCAGACGAGCGGACCCTTCTACTACACCACCGCTGATTCATCCGGGGATTTCGCCTTCAACAGCGTGCCGGTTGGCGGACCCTACGTGTTCGAGGTGTTCTCCAATGGCGACTGGACGACGCTGATCAATCCGAACACCAGCAAGCCGGCCAACCCGGTGACGGTGACGCCGCTGATCCCCGTGGATCTGACCTTCGTCGTGCTTCCCTCGTAAGGACCCCGCGCCCGGCTACGATAGCCAGGCGATGGGAGGGGAATTCGAGGGAGTGGTACGCCCTCGACGCATGCCGCGATCCCGAGGCGGCCAGGCGCTCGTCGAGTTCGCCGTCGTCCTCCCGCTCTTCCTCTTCTGCCTCATCGGCGCGCTCGACGCCGGGCTGTGGGCGGTCCAGACGTCCGCCGAGACGTCGGCCGTCGAACAGGCCGCGATGATCGCGTCATCGGCGGGCTCGAGCCCCCTCTCGGACGTCGCACCCGATGCCCGCGCGGTGACCGCGGCGATTTCCGCGCGGCTGCGCAGTGCCCTCTTCGGCACCGCCATTGAAAGCTGGTGCGCCACCGATGCGAGCGGCGCGTGCGGTCCGGACACCACGCAGCGCTGCCCGTCGACGCCTGCGGAGGTGCAGGCCGCGGACGGTCCGCGGGTGGTCGTGGTCTGCGTGAGCGAAGCCGACCCACCCGTGTGCGCGACTCCGCCCCCCGGACAGGCCGCGCCGTTCCCGCCCGGCTGCGGCGACTCGCCGATGATCACCGTGCACGTGATCGGGTTCGTCGCGTCGCTCGTGCCGCCGGGCTTCGGTCCGGGCGCAGGCGGCTTCGAGCTTCCGACGGACATCTCGGCCACGACGCACACACTTCGCTTCGCACCATGAGGCGGAGCAGGCGGCGCGGCGACGACGCTCAGGCCGTCCTCGAGACCGCACTGGTGATTCCGATTCTGCTGTTCCTCGTCTGCAACTTCGTCGCCGTGATGGTGCAGGTCACCGTGCAGGAGCAGCTCAACTCGGCCACAGCGCTCGCGGCGCAATCGCGATTCCAGGCTCCCGAGAACGCGGTCGATGCGTCGGGCACGCGCTGCTGCGGCGTACACGGTGTGACGCTCGTGACATCCGGATTGCCGACCGGTTGTCGATACGCTGCGGAGACCTTCTACGGAACGATGCGCACCGACACCGGTCTGCTCCAGTGGCACACCGTGACCCTCTGCACGTCGGGCGGCGACAGCGGGAACGGCGGCCATCCGCCGGCGCAACCGGTTGCGTATGCGGGATCGCCTGCTAACGCCGACGTGTCCTGCGACATCGGCTCCATCAAAGCGGGGGGCGTCGTCGTTCCCGGGTACGTCGATCGGACGCTCAACCCGCCGTCCGGGCTCGACGTTGTCACCTGCAGCGCAACAGCGTCGCTCGACTTCGCGAACACACCGCTGGCGTGGGGTGTGTTCTGGACGCCGACCGTGCATGCGCAGGCGGAGGCGCTCCCACCTCCGTTTCGCCAGTGAGGTCCGCGCGTTGGAAACACACGCATGCGCATCAGCGCGGACAGACCCTGATCGTGTTCGCGCTCGGTTTCGCGTTGTTCCTCTTCAGTCTCACGTGCCTCGTCGCCGACTCGGCATATCTCTACGTGTGGTCGGGACGCGTGCAAACCGCCGCCCAGCTCGGTGCGCAATCCGGTGCCGATGCGGTCGATCCCAGGTACCTGTACAGCGCAACGGGTCCGTGCACCACCGTGCCATCGATGGGGCTGTGCCCGGTGCCGATCGTCGACATCAGCGCACAGGATCGTCAGGGCGCGCTCTATGCCTTCCAGCGCTCGTGCATTGAAGCCGCCGATCAGTCCGCGCAGATCCCTCGTGACCCTGCGAACCCGCCCGTGCTGAAGACGGCGGACGACCCGCAGCTGCCGGAGGGCACCGTGTGCGCGAGCGACGGATGCCGCGTGTACGCGGAGGTCGCGAGGGTGGTGCAGCTGCCGATCCCATTCCCAGGTTTCCCGGAGAGCATCACCGTGCGCGGCACCGGCTACGCCGCGCCGGTGGTTGGCACGAGCAGAGCAACGTCGACATGCACGGGAGCGGCGTGGGTCCCCGAGTCGCCGCCCCGCTGAGCGCCCCAAGACTGCGCCGTCGCTAAGCTCGGTCGATGCTGATCCGTGAGCCCGCACTATGGCGCGACATTCCGGTGCGAGGCGAGATCCTCGACGCATCGGCGCGCGAGCTCAGTGGCCTCGATGCGTTGCGCCGCGTCAGCGCGCCACCACCGATGGGCAGACTGACCGGACTCACATTCGACGGGGCGGATGAGGGCACCGCATCCTTCAGCCTGCCGGTGTCCGCATGGTTCGAGTGGTCCCACGGCGGTGTTCCTGGGGGCACGCTCGCGCTGGCGGCGGATGCGGCGCTGGGGTGCGCGCTGCAGTCGCTCCTCCCCGCGCATACGCAGTACACGACCGCGGAGATGTCGATGACATACGTGCGTCCCGCGCGGATCGGTTCCGTGATCACCGCAACCGGCCGGGCTCTGCACATGGGGCGAACGCTGGGTCTGTCGGCAGCGGAGATCGTCGATGGGGACGGCCGGCTCGTGGGCTACTCGACGTCGCGGATTCGGATCTTCGGCGACGCGGCCGCTGAGCTCCGTCGCGTGGTGGCACGGCCGCTCCGCCGGACCCTGCGCCTGAACCCGCCGGCGTCGACGACGGGCCCGACCCATATCTGCGCCCCGTATCGGGCGCGCGCATTGACGAGCGCGAATTCCTGGCACGCAGCGGTGTGGAGATCATCCACGCGCAGATCCGCGGCGATCTGCCGATGCCACCGCTGCATCACCTGCTCGGCATCACGCCGACCGAGGCGACGCTCGGTGCCGCGTCCTGCGCGATGCCGGTGAGCGGCTGGCTCGCAACGCCGTTCGGCTGGCCGCAGGGCGGCTTCATCGTTCTGCTTGCAGATCTCGCGCTCGCCCTGGCGACCCAGACGACCCTCGCAAAGGGCGAGGGGATGGCATCCGTGGACATCAAGGTGAACTTCCTGCGCCCGATCGCCGGCGACGGCAGCAGGCTCGAGGCGCGCGCGAAAGTCGTGCATCGGGGCCGGAGCCTGACCGTTGGCACCGCCGAGGTCATCGGGGCCGACGGCCGGCCCGTGGCGCTCGCCACGGGCTCAGCCGCGCTGCTCGGGACCTGACGTCAGGCGATCTCCCGTTCGCCTCCACCGATTCGTGGCCGCCGTGTCTCCGGACCTTGAACGCGCACACCGAGGTCGCGCGCGATCTGGCGTCCGTCCGGGCTGCCCCACCCGCTGGCGAGGTCCCAGCCGCGACCGGCGCGGTAGGGGCCGCCGGTGTCGCCGGAGGTCACATCGTTGAACCCGCGCCCGCGCCGGGCGTAGAGGGCCGGATGGGGCCGTCCGATCCGGTGCCCCAGCTGCGCTGCGATCAGCGTCCAGAGCGCCGTGTACATCGGTGCGACCGCGCTCGTGCCGCCCGTGGATCGAAGTCGCCGCAGCGCGACCACGTTCCAGCCGGTCAGCGGGTCCGCGTTGCCGGCGCCATCGGGGACTCCCCGCCCAAGCGCTCCGCTATCGGCTGAACGTGGACGGATCCCGAGCGCCGCCTGGTACGCAGGAACGGGGAACACCGTGCTGACGCCGCTTCCCGCAGCACCGGCCCCCCGCGAGAGCTCGTTCCATACGGTCTCGGCGCGGATGCGCCCGCGAGCCGCAAGCAGCGTCGTGCCGCCGCATGCCCACGCATGCGGGCTCGATGCGGGAAATTCGGGATGCTGGAACCCGTCGACCTCATCGTTGGTCGAGCCGGCGTCACCCGCCGCGGCGCTGAACGTCACGCCATGGAGCGCGCCGGTGGCAAACGCGGCATCGAGCCCCCGCATCCCCTGCGGCGACCAGTGGTCTTCAGGCGCGCCCCAGCTGATCGAGACGGCCGCGGGGTGGCGGATGGCGTCGCTCGCGGCCGTCGCCGCCGCGTCGATGAAGCCGCGCTCGCTGTTCGGCGCGTTGTAGCTGACGATGGTGAGGTGCGCTTTCGGCGCCATCGCCGCGACCATGCTCCCGATCACCTGGTAATCGAGCGCGACCTCGACATCCGCGCCATCCGGATCCGCCGTTGGGGTTGCGCCGTCGAGCCACACGTTGGTGATGTCAGGCGCCGGCAGGCCCAGGCGAGCGAACGATGCCGCGAGGTCGAAGGGGTGCACGACACCACCGAGCTCGATCATCGCCGCAACCAGCTCGACACCTTCGCCGCCGTCGGCGAGGCGCGGGAAGTCGTACAGCGACGCGAGCTGTGGCGGGTCGTAGGCGAACACCGCGGATCGCCCGTCGTCAAGCCGACGCACGTGTGAACGTGCCAGCGGACGATCGTCGAGCCCGTAGACGCCCTCGACCACATGATCGAGGTGGGCCGGGAGACGCACCGGGCCGTGGTGGCCGCGGTACTCGACGCTGCGGCCGTCCGGGCGCTGCCAGCTGAAGCGCTCGAGGTCGACCTCGAATGCGCTCGAGAGCTGCTCCGTGCTTCCCCGGAGCATCACGCGCCGGGTCGCCGCATCCTCCCCGGTGACCTGGAGGCCGGCGGCAGTCGCCCACCGCACGACACGATCACGATCGGCGGCGTCGAAACCGTGGCGCGCGGTCAGCTGGTTGATGTCGAGGTGGCGCGCGCTCGGGTCCGGGAGTGATTGCAGCCAGGCGAGACTCTGTGCCGTCGTCGGGCCGCTCGTTCGCTCGCGGAGCAGGAGTGTCACGCCAGCATCGGCCTGCAACTCCTCCGCGCTGAGCTTGCGGAGATGCCGGTGGCCGGGATGCGTCCTTCCGGTGGGGTGGTAGGCGCTGCCGCGCAGCGGAATGGAGTCGGGCATGGTCGCCCCCTCTCGAGGCCGTCGGGCGGGCGCCGCCGTTGCGACGGCGCTGCATCCCGACGCGGAGCCGCCCATCATCGAGCGAGCCTCCGGACATCCCCTGGACGACCGCGGTCAAGCCCTGGCGAGGTTCAGGCGAGCGTGCGCGTCCGGCCGATGGCGTCGATGGCGCCGTGGTTCTCGAGCGACGAGAGATCGCCCGGATCGATGCCCAGGTAGACGGAACGCACGACCCGGCGGAGCACCTTCGCGTTCCGCGTTTTGGGCAGCTCTGACACGATCTCGACGGCGTGCGGCGCGAGCGCCTTGCCGAGGTCCTCGGCGACGCGAGCGGCGAGAGCCGTGCGCAGCTCGGGCGAATCGGTGCCGCCGGGCTTGAGCACCACGAATACGACGAGTGCCTCCCCCTTGAGCGGATCGGGGACGCCGATTGCCGCTGCTTCGGCGACAGCCGGATGCGCCACCAGCGCCGACTCGACCTCGGCGGGCCCGAGGCGCTTGCCGGCCACCTTGATGGTGTCGTCACTGCGGCCGCGCACGTACCAGAGTCCATCCGAGTCCACCTCGACCCAGTCGCCGTGCACCCAGACATCGGGCCAGCGCGACCAGTACGTGTCGAGATAGCGGTCGCGGTCCCGCCAGAAGCCGCGCGTCATACCGGGCCACGGCGCGCGGATGACCAGCTCGCCCACGCGTCCACGAACGCTCTCGCCGTTCTCGTCGACGACGTCTGCGGCCATCCCCGGACACGGCCCCGCAAACGCGCATGGTCTGAGCGGCGTGAGCATGTTGCCCGAGAGAATCCCACCGGAGATCTCGGTGCCGCCCGAATAATTGATCACCGGCAGCCGCCCGCCGCCGATCTTCTGCTGGTACCACAGCCAGGGGACGGTGTTCCACGGCTCGCCGGTGGACCCGAGCACGCGCAGCGAGGAGAGGTCGTGGGCGGCGACCGGCTCGTCGCCGTGACGCATCAGCGCCCGGATCACCGTCGGTGCAATCCCGAGCACGGTGACGCGATGCCGTTCGACGACCGACCACAATCGATCGGGGCCGGGATGGTCGGGGACGCCGTCGAACAGCACCAGCGTCGCGCCGATGCTCAGCGCGCCACAGATGGCCCACGGCCCCATCATCCAGCCGATGTCCGTGAACCAGAGCAGACGGTCGTGCTCACCGACGTCGAAGCAGTGGGCCATGTCCTGTGTCGCCTTGACGGGGAAACCGCCGTGCACGTGCACCGTGCCCTTGGGCCGGCCCGTCGTTCCGCTCGTGTAGATGATCATGAATGTCGTGTCGCTCTCGGTATCCGCGACGGGTGGCCCCTGTGCGAAGCCCTCGGGCATCGCCGTGTACGTCACATCGCGACCGGCCGTCATCGGCACGTTCGCATCGCCGAGCTGTGGCACCACGAGGATGTGCTCGAGCGACGGCAGCTGCTCGGCCGCCTCATCGGCGACGGCCTTCATGGCGACGGTGCGGCCGCGCCGGGTGAATCCGTCAACAACGACAAGAACCTTGGCGTCGCAGTCACGCAGCCGGGAGACGATCGCGCCGGCCCCGTATCCGCTGAAAAGCGGCACCACGATTGCTCCAAGCCATGCGCAGGCGAGGAAGAGGGATACCGTTTCGGGGATCATCGGCAGGCAGACGCCGACGCTGTCGCCGGCACGGACGCCGAGGTCGTGCAGTCGCGATGCGGCGTACGCGGTCTCGCGCTCGAGCTGTGCGTACGTCCACTCGCGGGTGCTGCCGTCGTCCCCTTCACACACCACGGCGGGACGATCCGGGACGCGGCGCGCCCAGCGGGTCACGGCGTTGTGTGCGAGGTTGAGCCTGCCGCCGCGCCAGAATCGCGTCCAGGGAAGCCCGAGGGACGTGTCCATGGCGACATCGAAGCGCTGCATCCACTCCACGCCGATGTCGTCGACCACCGACGTCCAGAAGCGCTGCGGATCCTCGCGGGCGATGCGGGCCACGCCGTCGGGGTCGCCCGCGCCGAGCGTGTCGATGAAGTGCTTCAGCCGCGATGCGCCGGCCTGCTCAGCGGTCGGGACCCATGCGAAATGCGAATTGGAGCTCATCTCGCGCTGACCATAGCGCGTGGTCAGCGGTCTATCGCAGTCATGTCCCAGTGGCGATCCCCACGCACGCTCTCGGGGGTGATCGCGGCGTCGAGGCGCGCGACGTCGGCGGCGTCAAGCGCGATGTCCGCTGCTCCGGCATTCTCCTCGAGCCGGCTGCGCCGCTTGGTGCCCGGGATCGGGACGACATCGGCTCCCTGATGGAGCAGCCACGCGAGCGCCAGCTGTGCTCCGCTGACGCTTTTCTCCGCAGCGATCTCGCCGATACGTGCGGCGATCGCCAGGTTGGCGTCCAGGTTTCCCTCTGCGAAACGCGGGAAACGGCTGCGGCGTATGTCGGACTCGGGCAGGGTTCCGGCGTTGACGGCACCGGTGAGGAGGCCACGACCCAGCGGGCTGTACGCAACGAAACCGATGCCGAGCGCGCGTATCGAAGGCAGCACCGTCTCCTCGACGTCGCGAGAGAACAGCGAGTACTCCGATTGCACCGCGGAGATCGGATGGACGGCATTGGCGCGACGGATCGTGTCCGGGCCGGCCTCGCTCAAGCCGAGAAACCGGACCTTCCCCGCGTCGACGAGCTCGGCCATGGCGCCGACCGTCTCCTCGATGGGCACGGATCGATCGCGACGGTGCTGGTAATAGAGGTCGATCACGTCGATGTCGAGACGTTGGAGTGACGCGTCGCAGGCACGATGCACGTAATCGGGCCGGCCGTTGATCGATTGCGATCCGTCGGCCTGGCGCTCCAGTCCGAACTTGGTGGCCACGACGTACTGGTCGCGGCGACCCGTGAGGGCTCTGCCGAGAAGCTCCTCGTTCGTGAACGGGCCGTACATGTCGGCGGTATCGAGCATGGTGATGCCGAGCTCCGCGGCCCGGTCGATGGTGACAAGCGCTTCGCGCTCATCACGCTCTTCGGCCGTGCCGTAGAAGTCCGACATGCCCATGCAGCCGAGCCCCAGCGCGGAGACCTCCAATCCCTGGGTCCCCAGCGTGCGCTGCTCCACGTCCCATACCTCCTGATCCGCGGTCCCGCTGACGGGAAGAATGAGCGAAGCGGGTTTGCCTATGCCACCTGGGCAATCGTCGGCGTCGCCGCGCGGGCGGCGCGACCCGTGTCCGCCCACCCGTAGACGGTGGCCGCCACGGCGACGAGTCCGGCGACCAGGAACGCCAGCTCGGTGCCACCGATCTCGGCGAGCCAGCCGGCGAGGAGTCCCCCCAGCGGAGCGGTGCCGAAGAAGACGTATCCGTAGATGCCGAGGACGCGTCCGCGCATCTGATCGGTGACCGCCAGCTGCAGGGTTGCATTGGCCTGTGACGAGTAGAGCGTGAACGCGATGCCCGTGACGACCAGCGCGAGACCCGCGGCCCAGACGATGTGCAGCGGCGCAAGCGCGATCTCGGAAACAGAGAACAGCGCGGCGCCGATGAGCATCGTGTGCCTGCTGGCGCGCCCGAGCGATGCGGAGAACAGCGCCCCGACCAGAGCGCCGAAGCCGAACAGTGCAGAGAGGATGCCGAAGATCTCAGGGCCGCTGTTGAGCGTCCGCGACGTGAGGACGGGGAGGAGCACGTTGAAGTTGATGCTGATCGTCGCGATCACCAGCATCATCACCAGGACCGAGCGGATCACCGGCTGGCGCCACGCGAACTTGAGACCCTCGAGTGATCCGCGCAGCACGTTGTGGTCGCGCTGATCCTTGCGGATCGGAAACAGCTCGTGCACGCGCATCAACCAGAGGGCGGCGAGCACCGCCAGATAGCTCAGGGCATTGATCAGGAAGCAGATGCCCACGCCGGCAACGGCGATGAGCCCGCCCGCGATGGCGGGCCCGAGAATGCGCGATGCATTGAACAGGCTGGAATTCAGTGCGACGGCGTTGGGAAGCTCATCGCGTCCGACCATCTGGATGGTGAACGCCTGCCGGACCGGATTGTCGAGGACGGTGATCAGCCCGGTGACGCTCGCGATGACGTACACCTCCCACACGGTCGCGTGGCCGGTGAGCGTGAGCCCGGCGAGGAGCGCCGCCGTGACCATGAACGCTGCCTGCGTGCCGATCAGCACCTTGCGCTGATCGAGCCTGTCCGCAAACGCGCCGCCGAAGAGCCCGAACAGCCCGTACGGACCGAACTGGCAAACCGCGAGGAGGCCGACCGCGAGCGGCGAGTGCGTGTTCTGCACGACGAACCACGCCTGCGCGACGCTCTGCATCCACGTGCCGCTGATCGACACGACCTGCCCGAAGAAGTAGAGCCGGTAGTTGTAGTGGCGGCGCAGGCTCATGAAGGTGCGCGCGGTGGCGTTGCCGATACCGAGGCTCATTCGGGCTGGGCCACCAGCGCCTCGAGCGGTGCGATGGCCGCGGCGATCGCCGCGAGGTCCGTATCGGCGAGCTTGCTCAGCCGGGCTGACAACCAGGCCGTGCGCTTGGTGCGGATCACCTTGAGCACACGCTGGCCCTCGGGCGTGACCTCGAGGTCCACCCTGCGACGGTCGCGCTCCGCCTGCCGGCGCGTGACCAGGCCCGACGCCTCGAGACGGTCGATGTGGATGCACACCGACGGCATCGACATCCCTTCGCGGGCGGCGAGCTCGGCGAGCCCGATGCCGGGATTGCCCTCGATCAGACCGAGGAGGGAGAGCTGCCCGGCCGAGACGCCCGAGGTATGGACCTCGCGGCGCAGATGGCGGTTCAGATGGAGCAGGACGGGCCGAAGGCTATTGGCGACGTCGACGGGTTTGATGGCGGTTGCTGTCATGCGCTGGATTGATTATATAGCCTAACTAATTTTCTGGCAACCCCTTCCGGAGGCCTCTCGGGAACCCACCGGCGGCTCGTCGCGTCTCCGTCTCCACACGACCTGAAACCGCCTGGAGGACCCCGAGATGCGCAAGTTGCTGTTCGCCGGCATGGGTGTTGCCGCCGCTGTTGTGCTTCAGGCGGGACAGGCATTCGCATGCGGCGGGCTGGTCGCGCCGGATGGCGACGTCCGCCTCGCCAAGGCGACGACGTTCGTTGCGTGGTCCGGCGGTGTCGAGCACTACGTCACGAGCTTCGCCTTCACGGGCGCCGTCACCGATCTGGGATGGATCGTGCCGCTCCCGGCCGTCCCGACGTCGATCACCGAGGCCGGCGCGTGGACGCTGCAACGGCTCGAGCGTGAATTCGCCCCGCCCGTGGTGTTTCCGGCGCTGCAGCTCGCCGAGGCCGGGGCGCCGGCCCCGGCCGTCGTGATCGAGCAGGTGCAGATCGAGGCCCTCGACGTCACCGTCCTCAAAGGCAGCGGTCAGGCCGTCATCGACTGGTGCACGCACAACGGTTTCCTGGTGTCGCCGGAGATCGAGGACCACCTGCTTCGCTACGCGTCGTCCAGTCCGGTGTTCATGGCGGCGAAATACAACACGTCGCTCGCGCTGGAGCGACACCAGCAGGCCGGCGACGGCGTGCCCCTGCTCATCACCATGCACACGCCGCGCCTGTGGGTCCCGCTCGAGATCCTCGCGAATGCAGGTGCGCCGGTAAACGCGGACCTGTTCCTGCTCACTGACTCGCCGTTGCGCACCGAGAGCGGAGTGGTACCGGAATCGCTATTCAACGGCAGGACACTCGACAGCACGCCGGGCTTCACCGTCGCTGGCGCCGAGCCGATGAACACAAGCCTGCACCACGACCTCTCCATCGACCGGAACATGTCATGGGTGCCGGCGCATGGGTACCTGACCTACCTCACGTTGAACGCACCGGGCGCGACCGTCACCTACGACCTCGGCGTGGGCACCGACAACGTCATCCAGCTCACATCCTTCGGATCCGCTCAGGCGGTTCTCGGCGCGACAGGAACCGTCCTCGTGCCGTCGGATCCATTCGACCTGCTCCTCCCGGCATTGCTGATCGGGGGCACGGTTGCAATCGTGATCCCCATCGCGGTCTGGCAGCTGCGGCCTCGACGCCGGTCGGTGGTCAGAGGTTGAGGATGTCGACGGGCGTGATGTCCTCTTCGAGCTTCATGCTGGTCACCGTGGCGAAGAAGTACAGCTGGGCTTCGAGCGTGCGCGCGATGTTCGCCGCCTCGCGGAAGCCGTGCTGCTCGCCCGGATATCCGATATAGGCACAGGGAACGCCCGCCCCCCGGAGGGCTGCGAACATCATCTCCGCCTGGTTCGCCGGCACCACCGGGTCGTCGAGACCCTGCAGCAGCAATACGGCACCACGCACTCGATCGATGAAGTGCACGGGCGAACGGTCGTACATCCCCCGCCCCTTCGGCAGTGGTGCGTCGTAATGGGACTCGAACTTGTGTCCCGGCATCGCGAACAGCGCTTCCAGGTCGGCGATGCCATAGAGGCTCGCGCCGGCTTGAAAGACGTCATGGAAGGTCATCGCGCACAGCACGACGTAGCCACCGGCACTTCCGCCGTGGATGAACAGCCGGTCGGAATCGACCTCACCCGCGTCGACGAGATGCTGGGCGCCCGCCAGACAATCACCGACATCGACCACGCCCCACTCCTCGTTGAGTCGATCACGGTAGGTCCGGCCGTAGCCCGTGCTCCCGCCGTAGTCGACGTCCAGGTAGGCGAACCCGCGACTCGTCCAGTACTGCACGGACGGATCGAGCGCGAAGCCTGCCGACGAGGTCGGTCCTCCGTGCGCGCGCAGCAGCAAGGGCGGCTTGCGACCGGGCTCGGGCTCGACGGTGTCGTTTCGGGGCGCGTAGTACCAGGCATGCGCGACGGCCCCCCCGTATCCCGGAAATGTCACGTGGCGAGGCCTCGAAAGGACCGGCTCATCGACGGCCATGTCGGCGCCTTCGCAGCCCACCACCCGGTGCGCGCCGGTGGCGAGGTTGTAGCGGACGACAGAGAGCGGCGTGTCCGGAGCTCCCGCGAGATAGAGGACGTCGTCGCCCTGCGCGCTGACGTGCAACCCGAACTCCGTGTCGGGAACGTCCAGTGATCGCTGCTCACCCGAAGCCTCGAGCGCGAAGCCCTCCCAACTGCCGTCACGGCACGCCCACAGGACGATGCGACCGTCGCCGGTGAAGGCGTAGGTGGAAAGCCCGAACGACCATTGCGCCGCTCCACATTCCGCCTCCATCGGCGCGAGTGCATCGACCTTTGCCCCGTCCCATCGGTAGAGGTTCCACCAGCCGGTCCTGTCCGACGTGAAATGCACGACCGACTCCGGAGACCACGAGGGCTGAAAGATCGACTCCTCGTCTCCGCCGGCGACCTGACGCGCGTCGCGCGGCATCCCCGAGTGGTCAAGCGCGGCGACCCAGAGCTCGCATCCGTCCCACGGCATGTTGGGGTGGTTCCAGGTGAGCCACAGCATCCTGGTGCCATCCGGGCTGAGTCGAGGCGTGGAGTAGAAGTCGTTGCCCGACACCAGCGAGACGGGCTCCCCGCCCTGCAGCGGGATCGCGCGAACATCGTTGACGACCCGTTCCCCGCCATGGTCCTCGACGACGCAGATGAGCCGGTCCCGCTCGGCGTCGATCTCGAAGTCCGCGTAGCGAAGGCCGGGGTCGACTGCCGTCAGCGGCGCGGGCGCGGCGCCGGGAACAACGGTGTGGATGCGTCCGTCGGCGGCATTGGAGAAGTACACGGTTCCCGCGTGCGCGAGCATCGCCGCGCCCCCGTACTCGTGGACCCAGGTGCGCGCCGAATACGGCGCACCGATCAAGTCCGCTGCGACCCCGTCGTGCTCACGCACGATGACGCACCGGCCACGTTCGAGCGGGCGACCCTCGACCCAGTAGGCATCGCCGTCGCTGAGCTGCACGTCGAGAAGCCGCATCCGGCCCGCCGCGGCGCGTTGCGCCGTGATCGGGGACGGCCAGACCGCCGACGGCTTGACGCTGTCCCTGGCGGGCAGGGTCATGCAGTCGGCACGACGACGAACTGCTCCGCGAGCCGACCGGGCTCCAGTCCGTTCGTCGTTGCGGTGGCCTCGAGCCAGCCGCGCACGCGCTCCTCGAGCGCGTCCCAGTCGCTGTACTGGCTGCGGTGACAGCGCAGCGCGGCCAGCTTGCGATCCGCGGTGTCGGTCACATCGACCACCCGGACCTCCGGCTGCCCGGCCGCGATCGCGCTCATCCAGACCTCGGCCACCGAATAGGGTTCGAGCCCTTCGATCTCCAGCAGCTCGGGGTGGGCAAACGGGTTTCGCGAGTCGGGATAGACCGCGCACAGCGTGGCCTCACCGGCCGCGAGGTGGTCGGGGTGGCTGGCGAAGATGCGCGTGAAGTTGCGCGTGGGCGATTGCGTGATGACCCGCTGTGGCTGCTTCACGCGGATCACTCGGGTGATGTCGCGGCGCAGCTCGATGCTTGGGATGAGCCGCCCGTCCGGGTAGCCGAGAAACGTGATGTCGGTCACGCCGACGGCCGCCGCCGCCTCGGTCTGCTCGATCCGCCGGATCCCTGCCATCTGCTGGCGCGTGATGCTCCGATCGGATCCCCCAGCATCGCCGTCGGTGATGATGCAGTAGGACACGTTCACGCCGGCGTCGGTCCATTTTGCGGTTGTTGCGGCATTGCCGAAGTCGCAGTCGTCGGGATGGGCGACAACCACGAGGACGCGTTCGATTCCGTCGATCTCTGACACGTCAACGATGGTAGCCAAAGCGGACGTCGGAGCCCCGCCGACCCGTGCGACACTCGGTGCATGGCTCCCGATCCGCCCATCCATCCGGACCTGGGGCGGCTCGCCGACCTGCTCGGTGACTGGGAGGGCGAGGGCGAGGGGCAATGGGCAGCTGGGGCGCCGTTCCGGTACCGCGAGTGGCTCACCTTCAGGCACAACGGCAAGCCATTCATCTCGTATGCGCAGCGCACGCTGGCGGCGGACGACGGACGGCCCCTTCACGCCGAGACGGGCTTCTGGCGAGCCCTCGGCGGCGGCGCGGTGGAGGTGGCGATGACCCATCCGATCGGCGTGGTCGAGATCGAGACCGGCCGGTGGGAGGGCAATCGCCTGAGCCTCGGCGCCACGTCAGTCGCGTGCACCCCGACCGCCAAGACCGTCACCGGTCTGCAGCGGGACTTCGAGATCGAGGGCGACGTCCTCACCTATCGCCTGCGCATGGCGACGGACGGCGGCGAGCCGCGGCCCCACCTCGCCGCGCAGTTGCACCGCGCGCATGCCGCCGGCGACACGGCCGGGGGCTGATCGGTGGCCGGCATCCCCATTCCCGTCCCGAGAGCCGTGCACCGACTCCTCTCACGGCCGGCCCCGTCCACGTCGCGTCCGATGCCGCTGCGCGACCCGGCCCCGGACCCCGGGCTCTTCGGCCCCGGCTCGGTGACATGGGTGGTGATGCGCGAGCCCCGGCTCCTGCTCGCCGCCGGGCGCGCGCTGCTCCTCCAGGCCGCGAACCCGCTGGTCGCCCAGGGCGCGATCGAGCACAGCACCTATAAATCAGATCCGTACGGCCGCCTGGAGCGCACCGTCCGGTGGGTGACCGTCGTCTGCTTCGGAACCACGGCCGAGGCGGAGCGCGTGTCGGGAGGCGTCAACAGGCTGCACGGTCCCGTCTCGGGAACGCTGCCTGCCGCGAATGCCACGCCCCGCGTCCCCGCTGGGTCGCCGTATTCGGCCGGCGACCCCGCCCTGCTTCGCTGGGTCCACGCCTCGTTCGTCGACACCATGCTGGTTGCGCACGACGCGCTGGTCGGTGGTCTCAGCCGGAGAGAGCGCGACATCTTCGTGCGCGAGTGGGATGCCGTGGCCCGCCTGATGGGGCTGCCCCGGAGCCAGTGCTGGCCGGATGCCGCGGCTCTCCGGAGGTATGTCGACAGTGCGGTGCATCGTGGCCCTGCCCTTCCGGGCGCCGGCTCGCGAGAGGTCGCCGAGACGGTCCTGCACCCGCCGGTCGGATCTCCCCTGCTCCGTCCGGGCATGGACACCCTGGCCTTCATCGCGACCGGCCTGCTGCCGTCCGAGTTGCGCCGCGCCTACGGGCTCACCTGGACGCCAGCCCACGCGGCCGCGTTTGCCGCGCTGACGCGATCGCTGCGCCTCGCCACCCCAGCCATGCCGCGCCGGCTGCGCATCTCGCCGGTATACGACCTCGCGCTGGCACGCGCCGAGGGTCGCTGGCCGGACTCGAGGGCCGCCTGACCGAACGGGCAATCTCCCTCAGCGGGGTGAATTTCGCCTGGAAGATGGCTGACCGCTTGACGAGTCGCTACCCTACGACTGCGTCCTGGGGCGGAGGCACGCCACGTGGACCCATGTCGTCACAAGGAGGCATACATGATCCTGAGGAGTTGGCGGGCGAAAGCATTGCCCGTCGCAATCGGCCTGGGAGCGATTGTTGCCGCATCGTGCGGGAGCACCAGCACCACCACAGGCCCAGCCGTCACCAAGGACTCGGCGACGTTCGCTGAGGGGCCCGGGGCGCAACCGAGCTACATCCTCCCGCTCGCATCGGGTCAGTATTTCAGCGTTGCGAACCTCAGCCAGTTCCAGTTCCTGATGTACCGGCCGCTCTACTGGTTCGGCACCAACGGGGCGGTCCAACTGAACACCAGCCTCAGCCTCGCCGATCCGCCCGTCTATTCGGCGGACGGCAAGTCGGTGACCATCACCCTGAAGGGCTGGAAGTGGTCGGACGGGACGCAGATCACCGCCCGTGACATCCAGTTCTGGCAGAACCTGGTCACCGCCAACAAGGCCAACTGGGCGGGTTATTCCCCGGGCGAGTACCCGGACAACGTCCTGAGCACGACGATCAGCCCGACCAACCCACTGCAGATCACCTTCAACCTCAGCCAGGCCTACGGCTCGTACTTCTTCACCTACAACGAGCTGAGCCAGATCACCCCGCTCCCCCAGCACGTCTGGGACAAGGAGTCGGCGACTGGCTCGGTCGGCGACTACGACAAGACCCCGGCCGGCGCGGTGGCGGTCTTCAAGTTCCTGGACGCGCAGTCCAAGTCCATCTCTACCTATGACACCAACCCGCTCTGGCAGGTGGTTTCGGGTCCGTGGAAGCTGAAGTCCATGGACACCGCCGGCAACGTCTCGATGGTGCCGAACCCCGGCTACGGCGGTCCGATCAAGCCGACCCTGAAGGTGTTCAACGAGGTTCCCTTCACCAAGGACACCGCTGAGTACGATCAGCTCAAGTCGGCGACCTCGGTCAGCAACACCACGATTGACTTTGGGTACATACCGGACGCAGATGTGCTCCAGAGGACCACGTTAAGCAACGTCTACAACTTCTCGGTGTGGGCGGGCTGGCAGATCACCTACTTCCCGGAGAACTTCACCAACCCGACGAGCGGCCCGATCTTCAAACAGCTGTACTTCCGACAAGCGATGCAGGACCTGGTCGACCAGAACACGTTCATCAACAAGGCCTTCTTCGGGTACGGATACCCGACCTACGGCCCGGTGCCGACCAAGCCGAACTCGACCTTCGTCGACTCGTTCGAGAAGAGCAATCCGTACCCGTACAGCCCGACCAAGGCAGTGTCGTTGCTGCAGGCCAACGGGTGGACGGTCAATGCCGGCGGCGTGAGCATCTGCAGCACCCCGGGCACCGGCACGGGCCAGTGCGGCGCCGGCGTCCCGAAGGGAGCCAAGGCCTCGTTCAGCCTGCAGTACCTCAGCGGGACGCCCGCCATTGACCAGGAGATGGCGCAGTTCAAGACGGACTATGCGCTGGCAGGTATCCAGATCAACCTGTCGACCGCGCCCTTCAACACGATCATCGGCAACGCATCGCCCTGCAAGGCCGGTCAGCCGTGCACCTGGGACATGGAGTACTGGGGCGGTGGCTGGATCTACGCTCCGGACTACGAGCCGACCGGCGACGAGCTCTGGTCGTGCACCGGATCCGGTGCCAACGAGCAGCTCGCAGGCTCGAACTACGGTGGCTACTGCGACCCGCAGGCGCAGCAGGACATCGAGGCCACGGAGACCAGCAGCCAGGTTCAGTCGATGTACACCTACGAGGACTACCTCGCGAAGCAGCTCCCAGTCATCTGGATGCCGGTGAACTACGCGCAGTTGAACATGATCAACAAGAATCTGAAGGGCACCACGCCGCTGGATCCGCTCCTCCAGATCTACCCCGAGAACTGGCGCTGGTCCTGACCGCACCTTCTCGGTAACCGAACCGCATCAACTGGGGGATGCCGGCCCAAGCCGGCATCCCCCCGACCGTTCCGCTACTCTTTGTGTCAATGGGCGTCAGGGCGAGGTAGGAGCCAATGCTCGGCTACATCATCCGGCGGGTGTTTCAGGCGATCCTGATCACGATCGGGGTGACCCTGATCGTCTTCATCCTGCTCCACGTCATCCCAGGCGGGAGTGTGGCCAGGAACATCCTCGGCCCACGAGCCAGCGCTGTGGCGATCGCCCAGTTCAACCACGACAACGGTCTCGACCAGGCCCTGCCGCTGCAGTACCTGACCTACCTCTGGCAGCTGGTGCATGGGAACTTCGGCTTCTCGTACAAGCTCAACCAGACCGTCTCGTCGATCCTGGTCCAGTACCTCCCCAAGACCCTGCTCCTGCTCGGCCTCTCGTACGTCGTGGCCATCGTCATCGCCATCCCCCTCGGGATCTATCAGGCAGTCCGGCGCAACAAGGTGGACGATTACGTCTTCACCGGGGCCTCGTTCGTCCTCTACTCGATGCCGGTGTTCTGGCTCGGAATCATCCTCATCGTCCTGTTCAGCTTCGTGCTCCACTGGTTCCCGGCCGAAGGGCCGCAGGGTGCGTTCGTCACCGACGACCTGGGGCAATTGAGCTCGCTCGTCCTTCCGGTGGCGACGCTCTCACTGGTGACCATCGCGTCATTCAGCAGGTACATGCGCTCGTCGACGCTGGAGAACATGGTCCAGGACTACACGCGCACAGCGCGAGCCAAGGGCGCCTCAAATTCGAGGGTGCTGTTCGTGCACGTGCTGCGCAACGCGATGATCCCGATCCTCACCCTGATCGGGCTCTCCGTTGGCTACGTCTTCAGCGGTGCGCTGATCACTGAGGCGCTGTTCAACTACCCAGGGATTGGTTACATCTTCTGGAACGCGGTACTGAGCACCGATTATCCAATCATTCTCGGCGTCATCGTCGTCACCGGCTTCGCGACCGTCCTCGGTTCGCTCATGGCCGACGTCATGTACGCGGTCGCAGATCCGCGCGTGAGGTACCGCAAAGCATGAGTACGCTGGACCAACCGCAAGCCATCGGATTCCCGGTATCCGGCGGGGTCCAGGAGAAACCGGGAGAGGTGCAGGATATCGTCCCGGCCTTCGAGGCCCAGGGCGTCTGGCGGTTGGCGTTCAACGTCTTCGTCCAGAACCGCCTCGCAGTGGTGGGCGTCGGCATCGTCGTGTTCATGGTCCTGTTCTGCTTCGTGGGGCCGCTCATCTACCACACGAATCAGGTCGACACGAACCTCGCCAACGACTTCCTGGCGCCGTCAAAGGCCCACTGGCTCGGTACCGACCAGGATGGCTTCGACGTCATCGGGCGTCTGATGATCGGCGGCCAGACCTCGCTCGAGATCGGCATTGCCGCGGCTCTGATCGCGACGGTATTTGGTGTTCTGTGGGGCGCCGTCGCGGGGTTCTTCGGTGGTTGGGTGGACAACCTGCTGATGCGCCTCGTCGACGTCATGCTCGCGATCCCGGCGCTGTTCCTCCTGCTCTTCCTCGCCGTCGCCTTCCCGCGCAACGTGTTGACGTTGATCTTGGTGGTCGCGGTCACCGCCTGGCTCATCCCGGCCCGTCTCGTGCGCGCCGAGGCACTGACGCTGCGCACTCGCGAGTACGTCCAGGCGGTCACCATGATGGGCGGCGGCGGTTTCCGGATCGTGCTCCGTCACATCATCCCCAACTCGGTGGGCACGATCATGGTCAACGCCACCTTCCAGGTGGCCGACGCAATTCTCCTCGTGGCGGCGATCAACTACCTCGGACTCGGCATCCCCCCGCCGGCCACCAACTGGGGCGCCATGCTCTCCGACGGGACGACCTACATCGCCAACGGTTGGTGGTGGCTGATCTATCCCGCCGGGCTTGCAATCGTGCTCACCGTCGTCGCCTTCAACTTCATCGGAGATGCGCTCCGGGATGCGCTCGAGGTGCGGCTCCAGAAGCGCTGATCGGCCCCTGGTCGCGTCATCCCTGCGGCGTGCTCTGCGCCGCGCTCTCGGCCGGGTCCTGTCGGCTGGGGTCCCCTCGCCACACTCGCTGGGGCTGGGTCAATGCGGTTAGGCGGCGGCGGTTTCCAGGGGTGGGCGGAGAGGGAAGTGGCAGGCGGCCTCGTGGTGTTCGCCAAAGGCTCGGAGGGGCGGCTCCTGCTCGGCACAGAGCTGCTGCGCGAGCGGGCAGCGGGTGCGGAAGCGACAGCCGGATGGTGGGTTGATTGCTGAGGGAATCTCGCCCTTTGGGGCGTCCATGTTCTTGCCGCGCTCGATGTCCGGATCTGGAATCGGGATCGCGCTGACCAGGCCCCGGGTGTACGGGTGCGCGGGTTGTGAATAGAGTTCCGCGCCACTGCCGATCTCGACCAATTTGCCGAGGTACATGACGCCGATGCGATCGGACATGTACTTCACGACCGAGAGGTCGTGGGAGATGATCACGTAGGTCAGCCCGTACTTCTCCTGCAGGGCGTTCATCATGTTGAGAATCTGGGAGCGGATCGAGACGTCCAGCGCCGACACAGGTTCGTCCGCGACGATGAGATTGGGGTTCAGCGCAAGCGCTCTCGCCAGACCGATGCGCTGACGCTGACCGCCGCTGAACTCATGCGGATAGCGATCAAGCGCGCCGCGCGCAAGACCCACATCGTTGAGCAGCTCGGCGCAGCGTTCGACCTGCTGCGACTTGTTCCCGATGCCCTGGATTGCGAGGGGTTCGCGCAGGATCGTGACCACACGCATGCGCGGGTCCAACGATGCATATGGGTCCTGGAACATCATCTGCATGTCGCGGCGCTTGGTGCGCAGCTTTCCGCGTCCCATGTGCGCGATGTCCTCGCCGTTGATGACGATCGAGCCCGACGTCGGGGGCTCGAGTGCGACGATGATCCGGCCGGTCGTGGTCTTGCCACATCCCGATTCGCCGACGAGTCCGAACGTCTCACCGGAGCGCACCTCGAATGACACATCGGAGACCGCGTGGACGGCGCCAACCTGCCGCTGCAGGACCGCCCCCTTGGTCACCGGGAACTCCTTGACGAGGTTCTTCACGACGAGAAAGGGCTTGCTGCCATTGGACGCAACGGGCGTCGCCGTGGGAGTCGCGGGCGTGACGGTCATCGAGCGGGGACGGTCTCCGCTACAACGGGGCTGTCAACGCCGGCGGGGTGGTGACACGCGTAGTAGTGACCGGGCTCGTGCTCGATGAGCAACGGCTCCTCGGTGTGGCACACCGCGGTGTCGTACCTGCACCGTGCTGCGAAGCGACATGCGGGGGGAGGATGGGTGAGGTCGGGCGGCAGACCCGGAATGCTGTAGAGACCCGTCGCAGCGTCATGGTCAAGCCTCGGTATCGCATCGACCAGCGCCTCGGTGTAGCGATGGCGCATTCCCTTGAACAGCCTGCGCGTCTCGGACGTCTCGACGATCTTTCCCGCATACATCACCGCGACGCGGTCCGCGCGGCCGGCGATCACGCCCATGTCATGCGTGATCAGCAGCACCGCCATGTGCAGGCGCCGGCGAAGGTCGTCGAGCAGGTCGAGGATCTGCGCCTGGATGGTCACGTCGAGCGCGGTCGTGGGCTCGTCGGCGATGAGCAGCTTGGGATCGCACACCAATGCCATCGCGATCATCACACGCTGGCGCAGACCGCCGGAGAGCTGATGTGGATAGTCGCTGAGGCGCTCTCGGGGGCGCGGCATGCCGACCAGGCCGAGGACTTCCGCACATCGCTCGCGAGTCTCGTCGTCGTTCGTATCCCGGTGGATGTGCAGCACCTCGCCGATCTGGTCGCCGATGGTCATCGTCGGGTTGAGCGATGTCATCGGGTCCTGGAAGATCACGGCGACCTCGTCGCCGCGGATGTCACGCATCGCCTTCTCGTCAAGCGGGACGACGTCGCGCCCGTTGAGCTTGATGCTTCCAGACACGATGCTGCCGCCCGAAGGCAGCAGCTTCATGATCGACATGCCCGTGATGCTCTTGCCGCAACCCGATTCGCCCACCAGCCCCAACGTCTCGCCGGGCGCGATGTGCATGGAGACGCCGTCGACCGCGCGAACCGTCGTTTTGGACAGGCGGATATAGGTCTTCAGCCCGTCGATCTCGAGGACGTTGGTCTCGTTTTCCATGACGAAGTGAGCAGGATCCTCCTCACTCGAAGTGTACCAGCGCCACTGTGCCGCTTTGGGTATTGCCGGGACCCCGGGGATTGGCTAGGCTCGCACCGTGAAGGTGTTGGAAGGCAGCCCGGAGGTGCGGGTTGAGGAGGATGCATTCGTCGGCGCCCGCGGCCTCCGGATCCACGTGCGGACATGGCTCCCCCCCGGCTCGCCGACCGGCGTGGTGGTGATTGCGCACGGGTTTGCCGAGCACACCGGCAGATACGCGGCGGTGGCCGAGCGGCTGGTCGCCGATGGCCTGGCGGTTCGAGCCGCCGACCATCGCGGTCACGGACTGAGCGAGGGCAAGCGGACCAGCGTGGTGCGCTTCGGCGATTATGTGGACGACCTCGCCATGGTGGTCGCGCAGGCACGAGCTCGATGGCCGGCACAGCGCGTCGTCCTGCTCGGGCACAGCATGGGTGGCCTCGTCGCCCTCGACTTCGCCGTCCGCCCGGGGGATGCCCTGAGCGGTCTCGTGCTCTCCGCGCCCGCGGCCTGTCCGCGCGAGATCTCCCGGCTCACGCTCGTGGTCGGGCGGGTGCTGTCCCGCTTGGCGCCGAACACAGGCGTCCTGCGCGTCCCACTCAACCGGATCAGCCGCGACCCCGCGGTCGTGGAGGCGTACAACAACGATCCGCTCGTGTTCCGCACACCGATCCGTGCACGGCTCGGCGCGGAGATGCTCGATGCGATGGATCGTGTCGAGGCCGGGTTGCCGTTGCTGCGCGTCCCACTGCTGGTGATGCAAGGAACTGCCGACGGAATTGTCGATCCGGGGTGTGGACCGCACGTCTACGATCGCGCCGGATCCAGGGACAAAACGCTGAAGATGTATGACGGCCTCTGGCATGAGATCTTCAACGAGCCTGAACGAGACCACGTGCTCAGCGACCTCACCGCCTGGTTACGCCCCCACCTGGGCTAGCCGCGACACGGCGGCCGAGGACTAGAGTTCATCACCGATGCGTGCAGTGTGGTCTATCAAACCGGGCTCCAAATTCGATATCTCGACGCTCGATCCGGCGGACACGCGAGCGCTCAAAGGCGGCCGGAGAGCCGCCGATGGGGCACTCAAAGCCGACCAGGCGGCACTCATAGAGCTCCAGGCCAGACTCTGGGCAGAGAACCGGCGGTCATTGCTGCTGATCGTCCAGGGCACGGACGCCTCAGGCAAGGACGGCACCATCGCTCACGTGTTCTCAGGCGTCAATCCCCAGGGCACGCGGGTCACCGCATTCAAGGTGCCGACGGCGGAAGAGCTCGCCCATGACTTTCTCTGGCGTGTGCACTGTGCGGTGCCGCACGCGGGAGAGATCGGCATCTTCAACCGCTCCCAGTACGAGGACGTCCTGGTGGCACGCGTGCGCAAGCTCGTCGCCAAACAGGTGTGGAAGCGCCGATACGACGACATCAATGCCTTTGAGGCGCTGCTCACGGAAGGGGGCACGACGATCATCAAGTGCTGTCTGCTCATCTCCAAGGATGAGCAGCGTCGCCGGTTCGAGGAGCGCCTCAGGAATCCCCAGAAACGCTGGAAGTTTCAACGCGGCGACCTCGAGGACCGCGCACTCTGGAAGGAATATCAGGCCGCATACTCGGAGGCGATCGAGCGCACGTCAACCAAAGCAGCGCCGTGGTATGTGGTCCCCGCGGATCACAAGTGGTACCGAAACTGGGTGGTGAGCCGGCTGCTCATCGAGACGCTCACCGAGATAGATCCGAAGTACCCTGAACCGACTGACCTCGCGGGCCTGACGATCACCTGACGCTGCGTGTCACGCGGCTCGTTCGATGATCCATATCATCGAGCGGCCGGTCTTTCCTGGCGTGTCGATCGCATCGGGCACCGTTCGATCGAGCCGGTAACCGAGCGTTCGCGCCACGCCCGCGCTCGCGATATTGCCTGCATCGCAATGGATTTCGACACGTCGCACGTCGGGGAACGCGAATGCGGCGTCGGTGAGCAGGCGCGCCGCGTCCGTCGCGATGCCACGTCGTTGATACGCGGCATGGACCCAGTAGCCGATCTCCAAAACGCTCGGACCGATGCGCGACATCAAGCCGCATCCCCCGACGTATTGACCGGTGTCGCGCAGTGTGATCGCGTAGTTGGTGGGCGCATCGCCGCCGAATTGCGCGATCGCAGGCCCGAGAAAGAACATGACCGAGTCGTCGGTGGGTGCCGACTGAGCCCATGGCATCCACGGTCGAAGGCTGTCGAGGCTCGCCAGGATCACGTCCTTCAGTGCGGCGCTATCGGTGAATCGATAGCGCCGCAGCGTGACAATCTCGCCCTGCAACTGCTCAGGAGGATGAAAGTCCATGACAGCACATTCTGTCGTTCCAGCCTCGCGTGGCGACCCCGATCGGATTCGAACCGACGATCTCCACCTTGACAGGGTGGCGTGTTAGGCCAGGCTACACCACGGGGCCGCGAAGCACCCGATCATAGCAATCGGGCTCCAGGCGGACCGGACCAACGTGCACGACTGTCCTCAAGGCGGACCGAACCAACTTGCACGACTGTGCTCCAGGCGGACCGGAGTACGGTGCAGCCATGCCCCGCCGGCCCATGCGCCCCAACGAGATCTCGTCGGGAGGCGTGGTCGTGCGGCCAACGTCGGACGGCTACGAGGTCTGCCTGGTCAGTGACGGGCAGCACTGGGGGTTTCCGAAGGGGCACGTCGAACCCGGTGAGACGCCCGAAGCGGCAGCGCTGCGTGAGATCTCTGAGGAGACCGGCATCCCGCTCGAATCACTCGTGCTCCGGGCCCCGCTGCCACCGTCCGAGTACGTCTACCGGCGGCCGAACCATGGTGCCCTGGTCTTCAAGCGCGTCCACCACTTCGTCGTCGAAGCACCGGCTGACGCAGCATTGCACCCGGATCCGGCGGAGATCACCGAGGCCGCGTGGCTCGGGTTCGACGACGCGAAAGCCCGGCTGAGCTTCAGGAACAGCATCGCGATCCTCGATGCGGCGCGGAGTCTGCTCGAGCGGGAGCGGCCACAGGGAGCGCCGTAGAATCGGGCCGCATGCAATTGTTCGACACCGCCCGCCAGGATGTGGTGCCCTTCGAGCCGCGGGGCGGACGGGTCGGCATCTACGTCTGCGGCATCACACCGTATGACTCGGCGCACCTCGGGCACGCGTTCGTGTACCACGTGTTCGACGTGCTGCATCGCCGGTTTCGCGATGCAGGCCTCGCCGTGCGAAGCGTGCGCAACGTCACCGATGTCGACGACGACATCCTGCGCGTCGCGCGCGAGCGCGGCGTCGACTATCGAGAGCTGGCCACCGAGCAGGTGCGCATATTCGACCACGATATGGCGGACATCGGTCTCCTCCCAGTCGACGTGGAGCCACGTGCGACCGAGCACGTCGAAGAGATGGTCGAGTGGATCGCGCGGCTCGTCGACGGCGGGTATGCCTACGACGTCGAAGGCTGGGTCTTCTTCGACTCGGGCGTGTACCCGGACTATGGGCGGCTCGGCCGCCTCGACCACGCGACCATGATCGAGCTGAGCCGCCAGCGCGGGGCCGATCCGGACGATCCTCGCAAACGGCACCCGCTCGACTTCGTGCTCTGGCAGCGATCCACCCCGGGCGAGCCGAGCTGGCCCAGCCCGTGGGGGCAAGGCCGGCCGGGCTGGCATATCGAGTGCACGGTGATGTCGACAGGCGCGCTGGGTCATCCCATCGACATCCACGGCGGGGGCGACGATCTAATCTATCCCCACCACGAGTCGGAGATTGCCCAGGCGGAGGCAGCCGGGGTCGCGCCGTACGTCCGCCACTGGACCCACGTCGCGATGGTCAACCTCGCGGGCGTGAAGATGAGCAAGTCCCTCGGTAACCTCGTCTTCGTCCGCGACCTCGTTCGCCGGGTGCCCGGACCCGCGGTGCGACTGCTGCTCGCCGGGCACCACTACCGCCAGTCGTGGGGGTACGACGACGCCGAGGTCGAAGCGGCTGCGGTGCGGTACCGGCGCTATCTCGGCGCGATGCAGGGGGGCGGCACGCTCAACCATGAGGCGGCACAGCGGCACGAGCAGCGTTTCTTCGAGCGTCTCGATGACGATCTCGACACCCCCGGCGCGCTCGAGGAGCTCGACGCCATCGCAGGCGAGCTTTCGATCGTTGGCACCGATGGTCCACCCGGCACCGAGGGTCAGCAGCTGCTCGGCAGGTTGCTGGGCGTCCTTGGCGCGGAGACTGAGGCAGTCCCGGCTTGAGCTGTCAGCGACCCCAGGGAGCGCGGTCGCCGCGCGCCCGGAAGCGGAGGACCGCGGCGGAGATGTTCTCCTCGAGGAACCGGTAGAAGAGCTGGCGCTGCGACACGTCGATCGCAGCCTCGACCTCCTGGCCCTCGCGGCGGCGGGCGATCCAGGGCGGGACGCCATCGGCAACCATCTCGGTCCCCACGCGAACGTGCACCAGCGCGTCGTTGTCCTCACTCACGTGGACGGTCACCTTGAGGATGAGGCCGGTGTGCTCGACGATCCGCCAGCTCCGTTCCCAGCGAGCCTTGCGAGCCGGGTCGTGAGCCAGACGGACGGATTCGTCGACGATGACGCTCTCGCCACCCCGAGCCGCGCGGCCGAGGAGGCGCCGGACGCTCTGATCGAGGTCGCGAGCAATCCAGTTGACGAGCGATGGGGCGCGATCGTTGAGGTCGGGAAATCCATTCGGGTCCTTGGCCAGCTCGCCGATCGCCTGCACGGTTCCGGCGTGGCGGCGGCAGTAGCTGATGCCCGAGAACGACACGCTGTGGGCCGGGCAGTACGACGCCGGACAGCGGCGGCCGCGGCGGTCCTGGTAGGCGCAGAGCTGTGCGTTGACATTGGTGCATCCACGCAGGTCGCAAGGGTGCGCGGTGGACACGGCGACACCGTTGCCGGTGTCGTACGGGCTTGGTTCGTACAGGGTGGTCATCGGCGGAACTCCATCGGGGACGATCCTACCCTGGGGTTGCCGCCCTCACCGGTGACGGAGCTGTTGCGACCTGTCGATCCAGTGCGACGGCGAGGCGGCGAATCGATAGCATCAGCTCCGCGAACGCCGCGGGTGTCAATGACTGCGCGCCGTCGCTCAGAGCATTCTCTGGGTCTGGATGGACCTCGATCATGAGGCCGTCAGCGCCTGCGGCGAGCGCGGCGCGCGCCATCGGCGGGACGAGGGGACGGTGGCCCGTGGCGTGGGACGGATCCACGATCACCGGGAGGTGCGACAGTGACTTGACCACCGGCACGGCGCTGAGGTCGAGCGTGTTGCGTGTCGCCGCCTCGAACGTGCGGATGCCGCGCTCGCAGAGGACGACGTTCGGGTTCCCGTGCGCCACCACGTACTCGGCGGCGAGCAGCCATTCCTCGATGGTGTTGCTCAGCCCGCGCTTCAGGAGCACGGGGCGGCGCGCCGCTCCGACGGCCTCGAGCAACGCGAAGTTCTGCGCGTTGCGGGTGCCGACCTGGAGCATGTCTGCGTACTCGGACACCACGTCGACGTCCGCGGGGGTGAGCACCTCGGTGACCACCGGCAATCCTGTCAGCTCGCGGGCCTCCGCGAGGTGGCGCAGGCCATCGAGTCCGAGCCCGCGGAACGAATAGGGGGAGGAACGCGGCTTGAACGCGCCGCCCCGGAACATCGTCGCTCCCGCGCCGGCGACCTCGCGGGCGGTCGCGAGCACCTGCTCGCGGCTCTCGACCGCGCAGGGACCTGCGATGACGACGAACGACCCGTCACCGAATCGGACGCCGGAGACATCCACCACCGTGGGCTCAGGATGCCACTCCCGGGTCACCTGCTTGTACGGCTTGCTCACCGGGATCGCATCGACGACACCCGGGAGGTCACAGATCGCGTCTCGGATCGAACCTGGGTTGCTCCCGAGGACCCCGATCGCAAGGCGGTCGGCGCCGGGCAGCTCGATCGGCTCGAAGCCGCGGTCACGAACGTGCTTGATGACGTTGGCGATCTGGTCGGGGGTCGCCTGCACGTTCATGAGGACCAGCATTGCCTGATCCTACGAGAAGCAGGCTTCAGTCCCACGTCCAGGTGTTCAGGATTTCCTGCAGCCCGGTGCTGTCCTCGGTGAAACCGGGCTGAGACGCGTTGAGCGTGATCTCGTAGGTGTTGCCCGCCTGGTTCACGACCATGTCCTCGCTCTCCGCCGCTGCCGCCCCAGGGCTGCCGCCGACAAAGGTGACGAACACGCCGGAGACGCCATCGACGTCGATGGGCTGCGCCTGGCTCACATCGGTCGCACCCGCAGGGGTGATGCTCGTCAGATACTGCGCGAGCTGATCGTCAGCCACCGGCTGCGGCGTCGTCCTCGCGACGACGACCCCATGGTCCGGCGCGGTCAGCACCATGAGGACGGTGCCGCCCCCGCTCGACGATGCGACAGCGCTCGGATCTGCCGTCTGGTCCTGCCATCCCGCCGGCACGCTGGTGTGGAACCCCGCCGCTGCGAACGGCGTCGACTCGGCGCCGGGACTCGCTGACGCGGTCGTGCTCGAGCTCGGCGTCACGGTTGCCGTCGCCCCACCGCACGCGGTGAGCAGCAGCAACGCAACGCACGCTCCGGTCGCGAGGGCGTGCGGGGAGGAGGGTACGGTCACGCCTCCGAGGATAGCCCAGCGATCCCGCCTGAGCAGGTGTCGATGCGAGGACAATCGCAGGCATGGCAACGCGCTCCGCTCTGCGAGTCACGCGACTTGGACCGGCTCACGCCGGCCAGCTCGCGGCGCTCATCGATCGTGAGCCCGTCACCAACGTGTATCTGCGCAGCGAGTTGCGGCTCGGGTTCGAGGTTGGTGACTGGTGGGGTGCATTCGAGGACGACGAGCTCACCGCCGTGGTGCTCGGCTGGTCACTGGTGGTGCCGTACATCCCCGATGTCGACGCGGCACCGCCGCTCGCGCAAGCACTCATCGCCGGCGCGCAGCCACGCATGATCGTCGGCCACCGCTCGTCGGTGATGGCTCTGCACAACGCGTTTCGACCGCCTCGGCCGGCCCGCGAGCTGCGCGATCCGCAGCCGCTGATGATCCTCGATCGGGGCGATCTCCACGGGACGCCGTCCAGTGATGTCCGGCTCTCGACACGCAGCGACCTCGAAGCGTTGGTCGTCGCAGCGGCACGAATGCACCGTGAGGAGATGGGCATCGACCCGCTGACGGTCGATGCGGCGGCCTGGCGGATGCGCATGCTCAGCCTCATCGAGCGACGCTGGAGCTGGATCTGGATGCGTGACCACGAGGTGATGTTCAAGGCCGAGCTCTCCGCGTGGACCCCTGACGTCGTGCAGATCCAGGGTGTATACACGGCGCCGAAGTATCGTGGCCGGGGGGTCGCGCACGCCGGCCTCGCCGCCCTCTGTGCGCATGTCTTCGAAGACGTGCCCCGCTGCAGCCTCTACGTCAATGAGTACAACGTGATCGCGCAACGCGTCTACGAGCGGCTGGGTTTCAAATCCGCAGACGTGTTCGCGACAGTGATGTACTAGGCGAAGACACACCATGATCGAGACACGCGCCGATGTCACCCTTCCCGTCCCGCCCGAAGAGGCGTTTGCGGTGGTTGCGGACATCGAGCATGCCGACTGGCTGCCGGCAATCCGGCGGCTCCGGCACATCAGCGGGCCGTCCGGTGGAGTGGGCGCGCGCTATGAGGTTGAGGCAGGGCTCGTGGGTCGCCACCTGCGTGGGGTGCTCGTCTGCACCGAGCTGACCCCGCCGAAACGCATGGTGCTGACCCTCGAGGAGGGTTTGGATCTGACGCTCGAGGTCACCATTGGCAAGGTGGTTGGTGGTTGCACGGTTGTGATGTCGGCGCGGTACTCGGTGAGTGGCCGTCCGTTTGCGGGTGCGGTCGAGCTTGCCTCGCAGGGACCGGCGCGCCGCGAGACGGCCCGGGCGTGCGAGCAGCTTGCCGCGCGCTTTGGACGTAAGAGCGGCGACCTCGAGAGCGCGGCACGATGACCAGGAGCGAGTTGAGCGACCGCGAGATGCTGGTCGCCAAGGTGCGAACGCTGCCGCCGTTGAGCGAGCAGGCGGCCGCCGGGCTGCTCGCCGAGGTGCGCGCCAATGGTCGTGGCCCCGCGCTCGATGAGCTGGTCGAGCACCAGCTCGCCGCCATCATCGAGCTCGCGGAAGCCCGGCGCGGCAAGGGCGTCGAGGTCGGCGACCTGACCCAGGAGGGGACGATCGCGGGCGTGGTCGCGGTGATGGAGTATGCGGGTCAGGGCGGCCCCGCCTCCGGGCTGGACCGATTCGTCAGCCGGCTCGTGGCGTCGCACATGGATGACACCGTCGAGCTCGCGGCGATCGAGCGTGCCAGTGACCAGGCGTTCGTGCGCGATACCGAGATTTATGAGGCCGCGGAGGTCCGGGCTCGGCACGAGTTCGGGCGGGAACCCACCGTCGTCGAGCTCGCCGCGGAGCTGGGCTGGCCTGAGGAACGCGTGGCGATCGTCGGCTCGATGCTCGCCGAGGCGCGAGCCCGCTACGACAGCGAGATCGTCGAGTACCTCGACGACGTCGACGAGGAGTAAAGCCCGGCCCTCAGCGCGTGGCGCTGAAGTCGACCGCCTTCGTCTCGACCGTCCCCGCCGTACGCCCGGGGGCTGTCTGATAGGTCCAGTACAGGTTCGTATGGGCGATGACCACATCAGGCGGCGGCGCTCCCCAAGCCGACTTGTCTCCGGTCGTGTGGGCATCGCTGACGAGAGTGGCGTCGTATCCCCTGGCGAGCGCCCCGTGGATCGTCGAGCGGATGCACGCATCGGTTTCCGCGCCGACGACGATGAGCCGCCCGACTCCGAGGCCTGAGAGCACAGTCTCGAGGGGCGTGTCCTCGAACGAGTCGCCGTAGTTCTTCTCGACGCGCGGCTCTGCGTCCTCCGGGGTCAGCTCCGGAACGATTCGCCAATCGTCGCTGCCACTCGCGAGCTGCTCGTCGGAATGCTGCACCCAGACAACGGGAATGCGCTCCCGTCGCGCCTTCTCGACAAGGGTGCCGACATTGGCGACGACCGCGTCGCGCTCGTGAGCGCCATCGACGACGCCGTTCTGCACGTCGACGACCAGGAGCGCTGTGTTCGGCCGGTTCTCGAGTGTGGTCATGATGTTTCCCTACTCACGATGAGCGGATCCGAGCCACCCAGATGTCGAGGCCCTCACCCGTCCTAGGTTCGAGGATCTTCTCGATGCGTTCGCGCATCTCGAGCCATGTGCGCGGTCGGCGCTGCGGCGCGCGGGTGGGGGCAGCCTTGGGCATGGTGTGACTCTGACTCAACGGCGAAGGTCATCGCCTCGCCAGTCGAGGTCGTGCAATCCCTCGCCCGCCCCTCGACGGATGGCGTCATGCCCGAAGCGTTCTCGCAGCTGGTCGAGTGTGTGGTCGATGCGGTCGTTCGCGGGACGGTCGAACAGGTCGAGCTGGGGGGCGTCCGCGAGTCCGCTCACTCCGACTCCAAGCAGCCGTACCGCGTCACCCGACCAGGCGGCGTCGAGCAGGGTGAGGGCCGCATCGCGAACGGTGGTGTCGGTCGCCGTGGAGGACGCGAGCGTCTCCTGCCTGGTGATGGTCGAGAAGTCGGAATAGCGGAGCTTCAATGTGACCGTGCGGGCCGTCCACCCGCCGGTGCGCAGGCGGGCCCCGACGTCGCTGGCGAGCTCGCCGATGCGCTTGTGCAGGGCCTCACGCTGCGCGATGTCGCGTGCGAAGGTCTCCTCCCTCGAGACGCTTCGCGGGGCGCCGGGCACGCTGACTGGCGCCGTGTCGATTCCCTGCGCGCGCTCCCACAACGATGCGCCGGAAGCGCGGCCGACCCGGCGCCGCACCGTGTCGAGCGGTAGCCCGGCAAGCTGCCCGAGCGTGGAGATCCCCAGGCCGTTCAATGCCCGCTCAGCCGCCGGTCCGAGCCCGGGGAGCCGCCGCAGCGGCAGTGGCGCCAGAAAGGCAGCCTCGTTCCCCGGATCCACGACCACGAACCCCTGGGGCTTGCGGAGATCGGAGGCGATCTTGGCCACCGTCTTGCACGTGGCGACACCGAACGATGCGTGGAGCCCGGCGCCGGCGAGGATACGGTCGCGGATCTCCTCCGCGATGTGCTGTGCGGTCCCGAATCGGCGGGTCGACCCGGTCACGTCGAGGAATGCCTCGTCCAGGGAGAGCGGCTCGATGATCGGTGTGTAGTCGCGAGCGATGTCGAAGACGGTTGTGGAGGCGGCGCGATAGGCGCGGAAGTCCACCGGCACCACGACCGCCTGCGGGCACATTCGCAAGGCGGTGCGCAGCGGCATCGCGGAATGGACTCCGAAGACGCGCGCTTCGTAGGACGCGGCGCTGACCACTCCGCGATTCAGCTGCGCAGTGCCGTCATCGGCGGGTGCGCCGCCGACGATGACCGGGAGGCCGCGCAACTCCGGCCGGCGCAACTGCTCGACCGATGCATAGAACGCGTCGAGGTCGAGGTGAATGATCGCGCGCTGCGTCACGACGGCGCCCCGCACGGCCCGGTCTCAGCTGCCGGTGTGCTGCCTCCACTCATCGATATCCGCCTCACGCACATAGCCTGCGCGAATCATCAGTTCCATGTATGGAACTGCCAGATGCGGTGCGGCGCGACGCAACACCCACGGCGGTGGATTGTCCTTGTTCTTGTTGACGCTCTGATAGAAGTAAATCTGATTCAGGTCGCACAAAAGGGCGAGCCGGTGCAAGGAAATCCCCCTCTCCGCGCACCGTTCTTTGACGTACTCCTTGAACTCCACGCTTAGTTGAAGTATATGCCCATGTCCCGCAGCGCACCCGGCAATTCTCGAAGTGCCGCAATCACCGCATCAGCCTCGCCGGAGTCACGTCCGCGATGTCTGCTGATGAGCACCGCGCGCATGCCGGCCGCGTGTGCCCCCGCGATGTCCGCGGCCTCACTGTCGCCGACCATGACGGTGCCGCGGGCATCCGTCCCCAGGGCGCGCATCGCCGCCTCGAAGATGCGCGGCGACGGCTTGCGCCACCCGATCTCCGCCGAGAACGTGACCGAGTCGAGGTGCCTGTCGAGCCCGAGAAAGGCGAGTTGCGCGTGGAGCGACGCAACCCGGTACGGCGCATTCGAACAGAGGCCGGCTCGTATCCCCCGGCCCCGCAGGGCATCGAGGAGCGGAACCGCCTCCGGATCGAGGCGCGCTCCGTGCCACCAGGCCTCCTGCTCGATCCGCAACACCTCATCGAGGAGGGCGGCGTCCAGGCTCACGCCCGCCGCGGCATAGGCGGTCAGCGAGCTCGCGGCAGGATCCATCTCCTCGAGCGCGCCCGACCGCTGATACTCCTCGACCTCCCGCTCGACCTGGTCGAAGACGGCGCGGACTGCGGCCGCCGACGTACGGCCCCGGCCCGTTGCCTCCAGCACGGCAAGGATCCGCTGTTCGGCGTCGGCAAGTGCCTCATCGGGACGCGAGAATGCGACCAGGGTCTCGCCATAGTCGAAGAGGACGCCACCGATCCGCCGTCGTGGCTCGTCCCCGGCGCCGCTCACCCGGGAGCGCCACCCCCGCCACCGCCACCCCCGCCAC
>Ga0182024_10001174_pt1 | contig 67815 bp, 57 predicted proteins | sample P32metaG_FD_120480 | JGI IMG/M metagenome (GOLD analysis project Ga0182024, IMG submission 120480) | Permafrost microbial communities from Stordalen Mire, Sweden - P3-2 metaG (Illumina Assembly) | ecosystem: Environmental > Terrestrial > Soil > Wetlands > Permafrost | place: Sweden: Stordalen...
ACTACCCGAGAACACGATCTGGCTTCAGTTTGGCCCCGGAACTGCCTGGAATCTCTGAGCAGCGTTAGCTAGGCATCCTTAAACCGCTAAAGCATAACAGAGTATGAAAGTAGCCCACTACCCTCTTTTCTCAACCCTTCTTACACAGCGGGTTTTGCCAGCCCTTCGATTCAGTGGAAATTACGAAGAAGGTCTCACCAGCCGTAGTGTTGGTCACGGGTGTAACGGATGACGGCAAGGTGCTTGGAAGCGGGTTCGTCGTTTCCAGTGACGGCAAGATCGCAACCAACCTGCACGTTGTCCAGAATCTCCGTAGTGGGGGTGTTCAGCTCGCGTCGAATGAGAAGTTCGACTCGTTTTCTGTGTTGGCATTTGATGAGAGGAAGGACATAGCCGTCATCAAGATCGCTGGTTTCGACCTGCCGACGGTGAATCTCGGCAACTCCAATGCGATCCAAGTAGGCGAACGTGTTCTGATAATGGGAAGCCCGCTCGGGTTGCAGGGATCGGTGACCACGGGCGTTGTCAGCTCGATTCGAGACGACCCGTTCGGCGGCGGATTCAAAATGATTCAGACCGATGCCTCCGTAAACCCCGGCAACAGTGGAGGACCGCTTGTCAACGAAAAGGCTGAAGTCGTGGGCATCATACGATATAAGATCGGGGGAACTGAAAACCTCAATTTCGCCATTCCAGTCAATTATCTTCGTGGAATGATGGACACCGCTTTGACGCCGATGTCGCTGGATGACGTTCGGGCAAAACTAGCCAAAACAACCGATGTTTTTCGACAGGCTGGGAGTTTTCCAACTCGCTGGAAGTCCCTAGCAAGCGGCACGACGAAACTGATTCGACGTGATGGCGACCACATCTATGTTGAAACCGTCTTACCCGACGCTGCCAAACAAGCTGGCTGTTTCAATATGGCGGACCTTCAGAAAGATAGTGAAGTCTATTCGGGCACGAACAAATATAGCTGTGTCTGCCAATATCGGAAACACACGTTAACCGCTGGATATCAAATACTGACGAACCGCTTCACAGAGGAAGAGCCGATTGAGATAACGAGGGTAAGTCCCACTCGAATTGAAGGTATAGGGCACGCAAGCCCGGAGAATTCTAAGTTCGATTGCGAAAAGGGCAGTCACTCCAAGCCACCAGTGGCCCAACAGTTTGTCTGGATACCGGAGTAAAGTGTGACGCCAGCCAGGGCAAGACTCCGTCATTCGGAATCTGCTTCTTTTTGTAGAGCGGCGAGCGCCTCCTCGGGGCTCTTGTAATCCCAGTCTGCGGCGGCGAGATGACCATCAGGCTTCACCCTAAGAATTTGCCATATGGGTTTGTATCGGGCTCCAACACGTTTGATAAAAGCTATTGGGGGCGCTCCGACTTGGTACTCGGCCGTATCGTCTCCGCGATAGACCGCCCTCTGCATAGTGAGTGGAGTTTTCAAGTCTCGCCACCTCCGTGGTTTTTCACCTGCTCGGCGAGCGTGCTTTGGACAAGCTCCTTTTCAGTATGGCACGCCATCGCTTGGGCGGGCTTTCAACAGTCCGTCTACTCCCCTGCTATTCATTTGCGCAGTTGGGCGAGGAGCGGGAAAACTGAATCAATGAAGCGTTTGGGGGTAATGATCGTCGTTGCCTCAAACGTCTTTGGAAAATGCTTGGTGTTGCCGGTCACAAGGTAGTCGGCGCCGGCGGCCGCGGCGCACTCCAATAGCCGGTTGTCGGGGTCGTCGGCCTCAATAACGGTAATAGTCCGGATGGTTTTCACGTGCAGGCTGGTCTTCCGAATGACTGCGAGTGACCGGGCGATGCGGCGCGGGGACAGCCCGAGCCGTGGTCGGTTAAGGACTTCCTTATATTCCGCGAGGACCGCGTCCGAAACGCACATGAGAATTTTTTTATTGGTAGCAAGATCCAGGATCGCCGCGGGCAGGCCTTCATCTCTCAGATTGGCGGACACCACCACGTTGGTGTCGATCACCACCTGGATCATGCGGCGGGTTGGTTCGGGTTCTTCCTGGCTTGCCGTCGATGGGCGGCAATTTCGCGATCGATCTCACGCATACTGAATGAGCTGCTGCCGTTCTTCCTGGCTTCCTGGCGGATGGCCCGGTAGGCGGCTGGCGTGGGAGCGATGTTCCTGATGTAGTCGCGCACGCTCATGATAATCACGCTCGGCTTGCCGCGACGGTCCACCACAAAGCGCTCGTCCTTCTCGGATGCTCGCCTCAAAATCTGGCCAAGCTGGGTGCGGGCGGTAAGGGCGGAAACCACGTTCTGCATGCGCTTGTTCTTCGTCTTTTGGATGGTGGATACCTCCATGAAAATATTTGGAATGATTAATCAGTTCGCTTTAAGCGTACCAAATGGAACGGGACTGTCAATCTTTCCGTGGCACATCTTTCCGTGGCACACTTCAGGGTGCCGCCCGGTCCGAGCGCCTACTTGGACGTTCGGCGGCGTCTATGTCTCAAGCGTCTTTGGCTGGTGGTTTCAATCCCGTGGCTTACGAAATGTCAGAATATCGTAGTCACGGCGCTCGCGGTGACGGTTCGGCGACACTGCACTGTGGTGGAGGGACCAGCCGTCCAATTCTTGGAGCTCTACTATTCTGGCTACTTCTTTTGCATCAGGATGACCATTAGAGATGAAAGGTACTTCGATCTCTTTGTACTCGTATTCCATTTCGGTAGGTACCCTCCACAACCCATTTTCCCAAGAAACACTGCAAGGGGCTGGCACGTCAACAGTGAATTTAGCGTCGATCGACGCTAAATCGGGAGCCGGAACACCGGAGCGGTGTGCGGAACGCTTTCGAAAACGGCCACACGGCATCGCAAGTAATGCCGGGCCGCAAGCGTCCGGTGATGGTCTGGATCCATGGCGGCGGCTACACGTATAGTTCCTGGCGGCCGACGGAACCAACTTGGGGCGCGCGGGCCAGAGATACCCGTATAACCATCACCCTGAGTGCCCTCCTTGGGGTGCTTACACCGCGTTGCCATGATAGCTAAGGATCAGCCCAAGTGCAAGTATGGATTGGAGATGTGATAGTCTAGACGCCAAGCACCGCCCCAAAAAAGGAGTACGCACATGAGTCGCAAACGGATCCCTGAAAATCAACCTTTGCGCCCGGGAATGGACCGCCGAAGCCTGCTGGCGTCGACCCTGCTCGGCGGCGCCTGGGCTGCCCTACCAGCCTCCGCCGCACGCTCTATCGCGCCCTTAGCCGAAAGCCCGATCGTCGAGACCACCGCGGGCAAGGTTCGGGGCGTATCGAACAACGGAGTGCAGGTATTCCGCGGCATCCCTTATGGCGCATCCACCGCCGGCGCCAATCGTTTTTTGCCCGCTCGCAAGCCGGAACCCTGGAGCGGCGTGCGCAACGCTTTCGAAAACGGTCACACGGCATCGCAGATTATGCCGGCTGCCAGCGCCATCGGCGCGGGGCTGCGCTCCAACGCCGTGCAAGGCGAGGATTGCCTGGTGCTCAACGTCTTCACGCCGGGTCTCAACGATGGACGCAAGCGTCCGGTGATGGTTTGGATCCACGGCGGCGGCTACACGTACAGCTCCGGCACCACGCTGGCGGCCGATGGCACGAACCTGGCCCGCACGAGCGACGTCACCGTGGTATGCCTGAATCACCGCCTCACGATTTTCGGGCACCTTTTTCTGGCCGAGGCCGGTGGCGCCAAGTACGCCGATTCTGGAAACGTGGGCATACTCGACCTGGTTGCCGCGCTCGAGTGGGTGCGCGACAACATCGCTCGCTTCGGTGGTGACCCGGGGAACGTCACCATCTTCGGTCAGTCCGGCGGCGGCGGAAAGGTGAGCACGCTGCTGGCGATGCCCGCGTCCAAAGGCTTGTTTCACAAAGCGGTGGTCGAAAGCGGATCCACGCTCAAGCAGCTTTCGCGCGAGCAAGCGGCGCAGAACACCGAAAAGTTCCTGGCGCACGTGGGCGTGGACGCTAGCCATGTGGATGACCTGCAGAATCTTCCCGTCGAGCATTTGCTGGAGGCGGTCAATGCCGATGGCGGCATTCGTCTCGGTCCCGTGGTCGATGGCAAGGCACTGCCACGCGACCCGTTCGATCCCACGGCCCCGGATTTTTCGGCCGATGTGCCCGTGATGATCGGCACCACCGAAACCGAAGGCACGTATTTCGCGGCGCCAGATCTGCTGTCGCTCGATGAGACCGCCATGCGCGCGCGTTTGCGCGACCGGCTGAGAGACGATGCGGACCGGATCATCGCCTTATTTCAACGCAACCGTCCGCAGGCCACGCCCAGCGAGTTGTACTTCACCATTCTGGCCTTTCCGACCAAAGCTAATTTGCAGGCGGAGCGCAAAGCCGCCCTGGGGAAGGCGCATGCTTACTTGTATCAAATCGACTGGAAGACCCCCGTACAGGATGGCCTGCGCTTCTCCCCGCATTGCCTCGAAATTCCCTTCGTCTTCCAGAATGTGTGGCACATGCCGGAGCTGGTGGGAACCGGGCCGAAGATTCAGCCGCTGGCCGATCGCATTAGTGGAGCGTGGGTGGCCTTCGCTCGAACCGGGAACCCCAGCCACTCCGGGATACCGCAGTGGCCGGCTTTCCAGGCGAATCAGCGCGCGACTATGGTCATCGACAACGAGTGGAAAGTTGTGAACGATCTGAACCGCGACGAGCGTTTGGCGATGGCCAGGTTCACAGATCTGCCGATGACGTAGCGTGGGGCGGACCTGGGCGGACCCCCGATCCGCCCTACCCGACTTGCAGGCGTGGATCGAGCAGTTGCTCCAGGCGCTCGGCGGGAATTCCCGATTTCTCGCGGGCTACCTCGCGGATGGTGCGGCCCGTCGCATAGGCTTCCTTTGCGAGCGCCGCTGCCTTTTCGTAACCGATTTCGGGCGCCAGTGCGGTGCCCATCGCCAGGGATTGCTCGACGAATCCCTCGGCGCGGGTGCGGTCGGCCTCCAGGCCATCCACCAGCTTCTCCGCGAAATTCCGGCTGCCCGCGGCTAACAACTCGATGCTTTCCAGCAGGTCGTAGGCCATTACCGGCATCATCACGTTCAGCTCGAAATTGCCGCCGGCGGCGCACCAGGCGATGGTCGCGTCGTAGCCGATCACCTGCGCGCAGACCATGAGAAGGCTCTCCGCGATTACGGGATTCACTTTTCCGGGCATGATGCTGGAGCCGGGCTGCACTGCCGGCAAAACGAGCTCGCCCAGCCCGCAGCGCGGACCCGAGCCGAGCCAGCGAATATCGTTGGCGATCTTGGTGAGCGCCACGGCATAGGCGCGCAGAGCGCCGCTTAGAAAGCAGGCGGCATCGCGCGCCGCCTGGGCCTCATAATGATTCGGCGCTTCGAGAAACGGCAACCCGGTGCGGCGGGCGATCTCCGCGATGACGGCCGGCGGAAATGCCGGAGGCGCGTTGAGGCCGGTCCCCACGGCGGTTCCTCCCAGCGGCAACTCATAGATGCCGGGCAGCGCCGATTCCACGCGCTTGCGCGCCATTTCCACCTGGACCGCGTAGCCGCTGAACTCCCGCCCCATGAGAATGGGAACGGCGTCTTGCAGGTGGGTGCGGCCGATCTTGACGACGTCGCGGAACTGATGCGCCTTGCGGCCGATTGAGGTGCGCAGTTGCAGCATGGCCGGCAAGAGCCGCGCGTGCACGGCTTCCGCGGCGGCGATGTGCATAGCGGTGGGAATCACGTCGTTGCTCGATTGGGCACGGTTCACATCATCGTTGGGGTGCGCGCCGGCCAGGCGGCCGATTACTTCGTTGGCATTCATGTTGGTGGAAGTGCCGCTGCCGGTTTGGAAGATATCCACCGCGAACTGGTCGTCATGCCGGCCTTCCACTACCTGCTCGGCAGCGGCTTCGATGTCCGGCCGGCCATTCACTTTCGCCGCCGCGCTCTTGATCAGCCCGAGCGCACGGATGAAGGATCGCGGAAACCGCTTGCCGCTGATGGGGAAGTTTTCTATCGCGCGGGCGGTCTGCGCGCCGTACAAGGCATCAGAAGGTACGCGCATTTCACCCATGGTGTCGCGTTCGGTTCGGTAAGAGTCGCTCATAAGACTATTCTGGCTTGCATTCGACAGTGGCGTAGGCCGCACCGGCGGCAAGACCGCCTGCGTTACGTCGCGGTAACGGCAGCGGCCGAAAGTGCGCCAGTGATCTTGTCGCCGCCACGGCAGTGGGCGAGAGTAACGCCGGCGATCTTGTCGCCGGTGCGGCAGAGGCGCACTACAATGGGGAACGTTCTATGCACACCAACCGGCTTGCCCAAGAAAAAAGCCCCTACCTGCTCCAGCATGCTCACAATCCAGTGAACTGGTACCCCTGGGGGCCGGAAGCGTTCGAAAAGGCCCGCGCGGAAGATCGGCCGATTTTTCTCTCCATCGGTTATTCGACTTGCCACTGGTGCCACGTGATGGAGCGCGAATCGTTCGAAAACGAACAGCTCGCTACGCTGTTGAACGCCAATTTCGTCCCCATCAAAGTCGATCGCGAGGAACGGCCGGATGTGGATCGCATTTACATGACGTTTGTGCAGGCTACCACCGGCGGAGGCGGCTGGCCGATGTCGGTGTGGTTGACTCCCGAGTTAGAGCCATTCTTCGGCGGCACCTATTTCCCGCCCGAGAACCGCTACGGACATCCCGGCTTCGCTTCGGTTCTCACGCAGATTGCGTCGGCTTGGCGCACCGATCGCGCACAGATTGCCGACTCCGCCCGAGAGGTGATCGAGCAGTTGAAAAAGGCCGTCTCCGTTTCGGCGGCGCGGCCGGGGCCACCGTCGGTGGATCAAGCGGTGCTCGACAGCGGGTTCTACGTTTTCCGCCGCAGCTTCGATACGCGGCTCGGTGGTTTCGGGGGCGCCCCCAAGTTTCCGCGCCCTTCGGTCCACAATTTTCTGCTCCGCTACTACGCTCGGACGAAGAACCAGGAAGCCCTCGACATGGTCCTCAAAACCCTGGGTGAAATGGCCAAAGGCGGGATGAACGACCAACTGGGCGGAGGGTTTCACCGCTACTCGGTGGACGAGCGTTGGTTCGTTCCTCACTTCGAAAAGATGCTCTACGATCAGGCGCAGCTGGCCATTTCGTACCTCGAAGCGTTTCAGATCACCCACGACTCCGCCCACGCCGAAACTGCACGCGCCATTTTCGATTACGTGCTGCGCGACATGACTGATCGGGGCGGCGCTTTTTATTCGGCCGAAGATGCCGACAGCGTGATCGACCCGGCGCGGCCCGATGAAAAAGGCGAAGGCGCGTTCTATATCTGGTCCGCCGGCGAAATCCGCCAGCTTGCCGGTCAGCCTGCCGCGGATTGGTTCGGGTACCGCTATGGCGTCGAAGCTGGCGGCAATGTCGCTCACGATCCGCACCAGGAATTCACGGGAAAGAACATCCTTTTTCAGGCGCACACCGTGGAAGAGACCGCCGCCCACTTCGGCCGCGAAATCGAGGAAGTGCGCGCCGGAATCCGCGACGCCGCGCGAGTTCTCTTCGAAGTCCGGTCCAGGCGCGTGCGGCCGCATCTGGACGACAAGATCCTCACGGCCTGGAATGGTCTCATGATTTCGGCTTTCGCGCTGGGCGGCGCGGTCTTAAACGAGCCGCGATACGCCGATGCCGCGCGTGGGGCCGCCGAGTTTCTGATTGCCCACATGTACAATCCCGACACCGGCATCTTGCTGCGCCGCTACCGCGAAGGCGATGCATTCATTCCCGGATTTCTCGATGACTATGCGTTATTCACCCAGGGCCTGCTGGATCTTTACGAGGCCCAGTTCGATCGCCGCCATCTGGAACTCGCCATCCGGCTGACTGAAAAGCAGCGAGAGCTTTTTGAGGACCAGAGCGAGGGCGCATTCTTCAGCACCACCGCGAATGATTCCAGCCTGGTGCTGCGCGTCAAAGAGGATTACGACGGAGCCGAGCCATCGGGCAACTCAGTAGCTGCGCTCAACCTGCTGCGGCTCGCCCAATTCACCGGCCGCGCGGAGTTTCGCCAATCCGCGGAACGGCTGATCTCGGCTTTCGGTCCGCGTCTCTCGGTGGCGCCGGTGGCGATCCCGCAAATGCTGGTGGCCTGCGATTTCCTGCTGAGCGATCCGCGGCAAGTGATCATCGCGGGAGATCGCGGCGCGCCCGATACGAATGAGCTTATCCGCACAGTTCACGGTCATTTCGATCCGCACCGGATCGTTATTCTGGTGGATTCCGACGAGAGCCGCCAGGCCCTATCCACGGGCATTCCGTCGATCGCTGCCATGACCCGGCTGGATGGCCGCGCGGCAGCGTACGTATGCCGCAACTACACGTGTCAATTGCCCGTTTCCGAAGTTGCCCAGTTGACCGAGTTGCTACAATAGCTGTTCACATCCATTCAGGAGGAATCATGGAAAGACCAGGCGCAACCACTATGAGGGGCAACCCCCTGACGCTGATCGGACCCGAGCTGAAAACCGGCGATACCGCCCCGGATTTCAACGTCGTGGATAGCTCGCTCAAGCCGGTTACTTTGAAAGATACCGGCAACCATGTGCGCATCATTAGTGTGGTGCCATCGCTCGACACGCCCGTTTGCGACGCGCAAACCAAGCGGTTCAACGAAGAAGCCGCCAAATTGCCCGACGTCGATATCCTGACCGTCAGCATGGATCTTCCGTTCGCCCAGAAGCGTTGGTGCGGGGCCTTTGGCGTGGACAAGGTCAAGATGCTATCCGATCATCGAGAAGGCTCCTTCGGCTCAAACTACGGAACACTGATCAAGGACATGCGGATCGAGAGCCGGGCCATTTTTGTGGTCGACCAGAACAACAAGATCCGGCACGCCGAATACGTGAAGGAAGTCGCCGATTTCCCGAACTACGAAGCCGCGCTGTCTGCCGCGAAAAGCGCTGCCGCCGCCAAGGCCTGAGTGGTCGGCGGGCCTGTTGAGGATTGCCTGAGCTCCGCGCCGACATCCGCAAGCCTTCTTACCCGGGCAGTGGAAAACCCGTTGGTTCGCGGCGGGCTGACTCTGGCAGGCGGAGTTCTCGCCGGCAACCTCATCGGCGTTCTGCGCGTTGCCATAACCGCCTATCTGTTGGGGACCCATAGCCGCGCCGATTCTTTGGCGGTGGCCATAGGTCCGGTGGATACCCTGAATTCCGTGCTGGCCAACAGCATGCTGTTCGCCTTCGTTCCCATGCTCACGGCGCGCAGCGGGCGGGAGCGTACGGCGCTCTTTCTCGAACTCCGCCGCGTGTTCGCTTGGGTATTTCTGACGATATCGGTAGCGGTGGTCGTGGCCGCGCCGTGGCTCATGCGGGCGCTGGCCCCGGGTCTCAACGCCGAATCGTTTGGCGCGGCCGTGAACCTACTACGTATCCTGGCTCTCTCCACTACCGCGGGCGGAGTAGCATCTCTGTATTGGGCGCTGCTCTATACGGAACGGCGCTTTGGACCGACCGCTTTTTACCAGGCCACTCTCAATCTGTGCACGGTTGTGGCGGCGGTGAGTTTGTGGCGGGCGGTGGGCGTTTACGCTTTCGCTATCGGCTATACCGCGGGCGCATGTGTGCAGTTAGCCTTTGTACGCTACGCCGCGCGAGGCGGTCTGAAGAGGGAAGGACTGCTGCCATGCGATATCCGATGGCACGAAATTTTGGCTAAGCCGGCGTTCTTCATGGTGTATGCCGCCGGCCTCGGCCTGAACATCACATTCACCCGCGCTTATGCCACGCACGCCGGATCGGGGATGGCGGCGGCTTTGGAATATTGCATGCGAGGCGTGGGAGTGCCGATGGCTCTTCTGGTGAATCCGATGGCCAATTCGTTGTTGCCGGAGATCGCGCGCCTGAAGAGCGCTCTGCGGCTAAAGGACGCTTTCCGGCTCATCGATCGCACTATGGCCTTGGCGGGCCTGGTGGCGGTGGCGGGCTGCGGTTTTGCGCTGCTCTTCCGCACCCCAGCGATCACCCTGCTGTTCGAACGCGGTAGCTTCACCCCGGAATCGACCAGGCTGGTAGCCGCGGTCTTCCTGGGACTGGCGCCGACCTTGATCGGTTGGAGCCTGATCGAGATCACCTCACGTTCCCTGTTCGCGCTCGGCCGCCCGTGGCCGCCCGTACTCGCCGCCTTCATCCCGGTGCTGGTGAATGCCACCCTCACCCTTCGACTCGGTCTTTCGCAGCCGGAATGGCTGGGCATAGGAGCCTCGGCGGGCACGCTGGCCGGATTCGCCGTCTTGTTTCTGATGGTCCACTGGAACCGCAAACGCTGGCTGGGTGTATAATCGCCGCTGATTGCGAGGAACTATGCCAATTCCCGTGAACGCCAGACGCCTACTGCGCGCCGCCCTCGTGCTGGCGGCCTCGTCTTTCCTCTCCACAGCGATTTTCGCGCAGTGGACCAAGGTCCCCCCGGCGCGCATTCCGCGCACTGCCGATGGCAAGCCCAACCTCTCCGGGCCGGTGCCAAAAGCCGCCGACGGAAAGCCGGACCTCTCCGGAATCTGGGAGCCCAATGCCAACAAGTTCCTGCGGGATATCGCCGTCGACCTCAAGCCGGAGGACGTTCCGTTCCAGCCGTGGGCCAAGGCGCTGTTCGATCAGCGCACCGACGGGTCGCATTCCAAGGAGGATCCGGACGCCAACTGCCTGCCCCAGGGTGTTCCGAAGATCGACGCTGCCCCCGCGCCGTGGCGGATTGTTCAGACTCCCGGATACGTGGTGATCGTCTACGAGGCGTTCAATCTCTGGCGGCAGATTTTCCTGGATGGCCGCGAAGTGGAGCGTGACGTTAACCCCACCTGGATGGGTTACTCAACCGGCAAGTGGGAAGGCGACACCCTCGTGGTGGATACACGGGGCTTCAATGGCAAGGCCTGGCTGGATCAGTTGGGCCGGCCCTCCACCGACGCGCTACACGTCATCGAACGCTTCCGCCGGAAGGACTTCGGGCACATGGACCTGCAGATCACCATTGACGATCCCAAAGCTTATACTAAGCCGTGGACCGTAAGGCAAGACGTGCATCTGCTGCCCGACGCGGATCTACTGGAATTCATCTGCAACGAGAACAACCGCGATCTGGCGCATCTGCCCGGCCAGTAAGAAGCAGGTTCGAAAGCGTCGCAACCTCTTTAGTACTCATCTTGATCGTGGCGCTCGGGTTGCGCGTAGTGATGACCCGGAATTACGTCCACGAGAAGCCCAAGCAAGCACTCGCCGTCATTCCGTTTCTTCTCGAATCCGGAAATATTGCCTATTCGGTTGCTACCGGAAAGGGATTCAGCTCGCCGTTTCGCGTGGCCACGGGACCAACCTCTTGGATGACGCCGGTTTATCCTTCTCTTCTCGCCGGGGTTATGCGCCTTTTTGGGCCCTATACATTTGGATCGTATATCGGGGCCGTGGCGCTGAACATCTTCTTTTCGACGTTGGCCTGTGTGCCGATTTTCTATGCGGGAAGACGAATCGGTGGCGTGCGGCTGGGTGCCTTGGCGGCTTGGCTCTGGGCGGTGTTTCCGAACGCTAATCTGTTGACGTTCGAAAGCTTGTGGGACGCTTCTCTGGACGCATTTCTCGTCGCCGCGATTCTCTGGGCCACGCTGGCCCTGGCGGCGAGTCAACCCCAACCCCCGCTCCCTGACGGTCGCGGCTCGGTAACATTTCTGAGCCGCGCGCGTCAGCAAGCGGGGGTTGGCTGGTGCGGCTACGGCCTGTTGTGGGGGCTCACGCTGATGACCAATCCCGCGTTTGGGACCTTGCTTCCTTTCTTCCTGGGCTGGATTGCCTATCGTCTATGGAAGAAAGGATTGGCTTGGGCTGGGCAAGTTGCGGTGACAGGTGGAATCGCGATCCTTTGCTGCGTACCCTGGACGGTGCGCAATTACGAAGTGTTCCACGCCTTCGTGCCTCTGCGCTCGGTGATGGGATTGCAACTGTGGTTGGGGAACAATCCGAAGACCACGCCGCTCTGGCTGGGACGTGAGCACCCCATTTTTAGTGCGCCAGAACGCGAGAAGTATATCGAGATGGGGGAGATCGCGTATATGCGGGAGAAGGGAAATATCGCCGTCGCATTCGCGGAAGAGAATCCGCGAAGAGTCTTGGAATTATCCTGGCGGCGCTTTATCACCGTCTGGTCGGGCGGCACAGCTTACCCGATCAGAGATTTTCTCCGTAACAGCGATCTGTGGTTCCGTTACGTTTTGCTGTTCAATCTCTTCGCCGCGATGGGGGCGTTGACGGGCATTGTGGTGCTTTGGCGGTCGCATAGTGCATACACATTTCCCCTCGCTGTAGCGGTTCTAATCTTTCCCGTGCCGTATTACGTGACGCTGGTCGAACCCCGCTACCGGTTGCCGATTGACCCTGTGGTGCTGTTGCTGCTGGCTGCCTGGTTGCGCGCACTGCTGGAGCGCGCATCTCGTCCCGGGTAGCCGACAAGGTCTCCATATCACCGAAGAAAGTGCGGCGCATCCTGCATGGGGCAGGACTGCTGGAGCGAGGCAAGCCGCTACCGTAAGGAAGATGGCAAAACCCTTCTATTTAAGGCCTGTTTCTCGTTGTAAGGGATTACAATGAGAGAGGGCGAAGATGGACAACGCGCTCGGCTTAGTCATGACAGGCGGGGGCGCTCGCGGCGCCTATCAGGCCGGTGTCCTGAAACGCATCGGCGAGATCAAGCAGGTTCAAGCGCAAGGCAATCCTTTTCCCATCATCGGAGGCTCTTCCGCCGGGGCGATTAATGGATCTGCGCTGGCTGTGGGCAGCGACGAGTTCTCTTCGGTGACCGCACTCACCGCACAGCTCTGGGCGAGCCTCAAGCCTTCCGACATCTTTCGCTGTGACGTTCTGACACAGACCCAGAATTCTCTCACCTGGATCCTTGATCTCTCCTTTGGAGGAGTTCTGGGAGGAGGAAATGCGCATTCTCTATTGGACGCGACCCCTCTGAAGCACTTCCTCAAGAAACACCTCGATTGCGACCACATCCAGGACAATATCAAGCGTGGACATCTATACGCCCTCGCGATTTCCGCGACTAACTATAACTCCGGGAAAAGCTATCTCTTCATTCAAGGCCTGAAAGGTCACCCTATGTGGAACAGAAGCCGGCGAGTGACACTGGCGACCAAGATCACCATCGATCACATTTGTGCGTCGGCTGCTATTCCCGTAGTGTTTCAGCCTGTAAGACTTCAGACCGCGGAGGGAACAGCTTTTTTCGGCGATGGATGTGTGCGCCTTCAGCAGCCTCTCAGCCCGATCATCCGGCTAGGCGCTGAAAGAATCTTTGCGATTGGTGTCCGCGGTGAAAAGCTGGAACATCAGGAAGCGGCCCCGGATCAGAGGAGTCCCTCTCTAGCACAGGTCTTGGGAGTTCTCTTCAATGCGATGTTCCTGGATCATCTGGCGACTGACATGGAGCATCTGGAACGGCTGAATCAATTGCTGAGCAGCGGCCAGATCAGCCAGCTGGAGATCGAAGGATGTGAGCGGATGCAACCTTTGGCATCGTTTGTCATAGCGCCTTCGGTCAATTTGTCACAATTGGCGGAACAGCACCGGAAAGACATGCCCTACCTTGTCCAGTACTTTGTAAATAGTCTGGGACGAGATGCGGCTTCGTGTGCGGATCTAATGAGTTATCTGCTATTCACATCCAAGTACACGAGTGCTCTGGTTGATATTGGCTACAAGGACGCCGGCAAGCGAATCGATGAGATCGAGACTTTTCTCTATTCTTCTGGTGGTGGAAGTACTCGATCGGGAAAGACGAAGCCAGGGTTGCGAGGCGCACGGAATAACTGAAAAGGCCAACAAGCATCGCGCTCCTACGGTAGACTGGGACTCGGTCTAACATTGCGGACCGATTGTGAAAAGGAGTTCTTGATGCGACGGGTCATGCTGACGGCGGCTTCCGTGTGCTTCGCCCTGGGAGCTCTCACCGGCTCCGCTGCGGCGCAGACGTTTCCCTACGACCACATTCATCTGAACGTGCCCGATCCGGCTGCGGCCGCCAATTGGTATGTGAAGTATTTTGGCGCGCGGCGGGCGACGGAGGGCCCCGACCGGCTGATGTTCGGCAGCACGCGGTTCCTGTTCATCCGGAAAGCGGACGCGAAGCCGAGCAGTGGCAGCGCCATCGATCATGTGGGCTTCTCATTCGCGGACCTCGACGCGAAGATGAAAGAATTCGAAGCGGCGGGCATCAAAATCGTTACGCCAGCGCGCGAGGTGCCCGGACTCTTCAAGTTCGCCTTCGTGGAAGACCCATGGGGCACGCGCATCGAAGTGGTGCAGGATCCGGAACTGCTCGGCCTGCACCACATCCATATGCGTGGACCGAACCCGGATGAGGTTTTCAGTTGGCTGCTGGCGAAGTTCGGCGGACAGCGCACGCAATTCAAAGGGCGCATCGATGCCATCAAGTACAGCGCGGCCGGTTTCAACGACATGTGGATCCTCGTGCAGAAAGGTGACGCTGAGCCAAGCGAAGGGCACGCCATTGACCACATCGGCTTCCGCTCCACGGGCGCCTTGGCGAAGACCATCGACGACCTGCGCGCCAAGAACGTAACCGTGCTGACCGAACCGGCCCCACTGTCGCTCGCCAACGGTCCGGCGATCAACTTCGCCTATGTAGCGGGGCCGGCGGGTGCGAAGATCGAGATTGTCGAGCGGCCCGGACTCAAGCCCGGCGAGTAAGCAACCACCTACCCCACGGCTTCCGGTTTCAGAAACACCACCGCCAGCGGCGGAACCGTAATCACGATGGAATGCGGCTGGCCCTGCCAAGGCTCCGGCTCCGAAGGCACGCCCCAGCCGTTGCCCATATTGCTGCCGCCGTAGAACGCCGAGTCACTGTTCAGTAGCTCTTTGTAGAATCCTGCGCGTGGCACGCCCATCCGATATCCTTCGCGCGACACGGGGGTGAAGTTCGACGCCACCACCACGAAGTCGTCCGGGTTCTTCGCACGCCGCAGGAAAGTCACGATGCTGTTGTCTACATCGTGAAAATCGATCCACTGAAAACCTTCCCACGAGAAATCCACTTCATAGAGAGCCGGCTGGGCAACGTACAGGTGGTTGAGCGCCCGCACATACTCTTGCATGTGCCGATGCGCATCGAAGTAGAGCAAGACCCACTCCACTTGCCATTCGGCGTTCCATTCATTCCACTGGCCGATCTCGTCTCCCATGAAGAGCAGCTTTTTGCCGGGATGTGCGTACATGTAGCCGTAGAGCGCGCGCAAATTGGCGAACTTCTGCCAGTAATCGCCGGGCATGTTGGCGAGCAGCGCGCCTTTGCCGTGAACCACTTCGTCATGCGACAGCGGCAGAATAAAATTCTCCGTGAAGGCGTACAGCAGCGAAAACGTCAGATTGTTGTGGTGGTAGCGCCGATGGATCGATTCTTTGCCGACATATTCCAGCATGTCGTGCATCCAGCCCATGTTCCACTTCAGGTCGAAACCCAGGCCGCCGAGATAGGTGGGGCGTGACACCATGCCCCAGGCCGTGGACTCCTCCGCGAAAGTCAGGGTGTCCGGGTACTCCAGATGCACCACTTCATTGAACCGTTTGATGAAAGCGACGGCTTCCAGATTCTCCCGCCCGCCATATTGGTTGGGTATCCATTCGCCTTCGTTGCGCGAATAATCCAGGTAGAGCATGGAGGCGACGGCATCCACGCGAAGCCCGTCGATGTGGTAGCGATCCAGCCAGAACAAGGCGCTCGAAAGCAGAAACGCGCAGACTTCGTTGCGGCCGTAGTTATAGATCAGCGAGCCCCAGTCCTGGTGTTCCCCTTGCCGCAGGTCGGCGTGTTCGAAAAGGTGCGTGCCGTCGAAGAAGGAGAGGCCGTGCCCATCCTTGGGAAAATGCGCCGGTACCCAATCGACGATGATCCCAAGGCCGGCCTGGTGGGCCTGGTCCACGAAGTAGCGGAAATCGTCGGGTGTTCCGTGGCGCGAGGTCGGCGCGAAGTAGCCGGTGGTCTGATAGCCCCAGGAGCCGTCGAAAGGATGCTCGGTGATGGGCATTAGTTCGATATGCGTATAACCCATCCCCTTGGCGTAGGGCACCAGCTGCTCGGCCAATTCACGGTAAGTGAGCCAGCGGTGGCCGTACTGCGGATCCTCCTCGCGCTTCCAGGAGCCCAGATGGACTTCGTAAATCGCTATGGGGCCATCCAGGCTTTGCTTCTGCTTGCGCGTGCCCATCCAATGGCCGTCGCGCCACTGGTAGCGGCTGAGGTCCCAGATGACCGAAGCATTCTTGGGGCGCAGCTCCGTGGCAAAAGCGAACGGGTCGGATTTAACGGCCATGTAACCTTGGTATCGGGTCTTGATCTCGAACCGGTACAGGTCACCTTGTTGCAGGCCGGGGATGAAGATCTCCCAGACTCCCGAGGCGCCGCGGGGCCGCATCGGATGCCGCCGCCCATCCCATTGGTTAAAGCTGCCGATGACGCTGACGCGCTCCGCGTTGGGCGCCCAGACCGCGAAACATACGCCCTGGATTCCCTCGTGCTCGATCAGTTGCGCGCCCAGCTTTTCATACAAGTGCAGGTGGGTCCCCTCGTTGAAAAGGTGCAAATCGAAATCCGTAAGCACTGGGGAGTAGCGGTACGGGTCTTCGGTTTCGTAGCGTTGCGGCCTCCCGGAACCGGCGGTGTTATGCAGCGTAATGGAGAGGCGATAAGGGAAGAATTCCGTTTCACCCGGAAAAATCGCCTCGAAAAGCCCGTCGGGATGGATGTGCTCCATCGTACACTCGCGGCCCCCCCGGTTTACGGAAACGGCAAGCGCCTGCGGCTGAAACGTGCGAATGGCCAGGGCGGGTCCGCCATCCACGGTTATCCGATGCATACCGAGGACGTCGAACGGCAGGCTATAGGAACCGTTCGCGATCATCGCTGCCACATCGGGAGCGACTGTTGGTGTAATTGTAGTCTCCAGGTCTTCTAGCATCGCAAACGAGTGGGGGTTTACACAACACAACTAGCGTTATTTCAAAAACATAATCGTAATATTCCTCATCAAAAATTTCTTCTCTTTGTTAAGTAAATTTGCTTTAGAATTTAGATAAGCCTTTGAGACCGTACCTGTGAGGTAGGGAACAGCATCTCTTCTGTGGTTCCTCGATCTCAAGTATTGCTGTGTCTTCTTTCGGCTCGAGCGATAGAAGCCGCCTGCGCCGCGCTGCGGCGTATCCTTCGCGAGGCCCACCGGGAAGTTGTGTGCGCCTCCTCGGGCCAGGATGCCCAAAGCCTGTTACTTAGCTGGGGTGTCCGGGCGTCATCTGCACAGTTCTTCGTGATGGCGGCTGCAAGTCGTGGCTGCGCGACTGGCGCCATCTGCCTTACGCCTCAAAGGGGTTGTCCGGTCGCAGCGGGTTGTTTTAGCCGATATGCTCTCCTATGAAAATTGCACTGTTGAGTTGGGAATCGCTGCACTCCATTCCGGTAGGAGGGGTCGCCACACATGTTACTGAGTTAGGCGCCGCATTGGAGCGAAAGGGCCATGAGGTGCACGTGTTCACTCGCATGGGCCACGGGCAGTCGCATTATCAAGTGATTCATGGCGTTCACTACCATCGCTGTACCTTTGCCCTTAGTTCCAACTTCGTGGACGAAGTCAATAACATGTGTGGGTCGTTTGTCCGTCACGTCTTCGAAACCGAAAACTTCAGCGGACCATTTGACATTGTGCATGCCCACGACTGGCTGACGGCCAATGCCTTGATCTGGATCCGGCACAGCCGTGGGCGGCGCGGAATCATGACGATTCATTCCACGGAGTTTGGCCGGTGCGGCAATGTTTTCCACAACGGGTCATCCGTCCGTATCCGCCACCAGGAGCGTGCCGGCACCTACTGGGCCGATCGCGTGATTGCCGTTTCCGGCGCGCTGAAGCGCGAGGTTCAGTGGATGTACGAGGTTCCCGATTGGAAGGTTTCGGTGGTTTACAACGGGGTGAATGTCAACAACTTTGACGGGTGGGTGGAGCCCTCGCATGTCCGTCAGCGATATGCCATCGGTCCACTCGATCCGATGGTGCTCTTCGTAGGGCGGATCACGCAGCAGAAGGGCCCCGACCTGCTGATGGAAGCCTTCCCGCATGTTTTGAAGCATCACCCGCGCACCAAATTCGTCTTTGCCGGGGAAGGCGAAATGCGCCGGCCGATTGAGTCGCGGGCGCAGCAATTGGGAGTCGCGCACGCCACCCGTTTCGTGGGGTTCCAGAACAACGGCACGCTGGCGGACCTTTACAAATCCTGCGACGTGGTTTGTGTTCCCAGCCGCAATGAGCCGTTTGGCATCGTGATCCTGGAGGCCTGGAGCGCCGGCAAGCCGGTGGTGTCCACCCGGAACGGCGGCCCGGAGGAATTTGTCTGGCACGAGGTAAACGGGCTGAAGGTCCACGCCCAGCCAGAATCCATCGCATGGGGTGTGGGCACGATGTTTTCCGATTTCGAGTGGGCTCGTTGGATGGGGCGCAACGGGCGCGTCGCGGCGGAGACCGCCTTTAACTGGGATGCGATTGCCGATCAAACACTCTCCGTCTACCGGTCCTGATTGCGCTCCGGAGTGACTGAGAGATGGACCATGAAGCCGCTGCTCTTCCGGATCGCATAGGACGCCTCAATGAATTGGCCCACGATCTCTCGTGGAGCTGGCATCCCTCGGCCCGCGAAGTCTTTCGACGCCTGGACTTGCTGCTTTGGCGCGTAACCGGGCACAATCCGGTGCAAATGCTCCAGAGACTCACTCCGGAGCAGTTCGAACGGGCTGCCGAAGATTCTTCTTTTCTGTCGCTGTACGATGCCGCCATCGAGGCACTCGATCTAGCTCGCGGTTCTGCCAAAACCTGGTGGTCCCGGAAATTTCCCGAGCTATCGGGCGGCTTGATCGCCTACTTTTCTGCAGAGTTTGCGCTCCACCAATCTTTGCCGATATACGCCGGAGGGCTGGGCGTGCTGGCCGGCGACCATTGCAAGGAAGCCAGCGATCTCGGCTTGCCATTCGTAGGCGTGGGCTTCCTCTATCAGATGGGCTACTTCCATCAGAAGATTTCCCCGGAGGGATGGCAGATCGAACGGCACCAACGGCTGAACTATCACGATGTGGCGTTGGAGCGCGCTCTCGAACCGGGCGGCCGTCCCTGCCAGGTGGCCGTGCCTCTGGGTCACGGCAGCGTGCAGGTGGCCGTTTGGCAAGTGCGCCTGGGTCGCGTGAAGCTGTTCCTGCTCGATACGGATTTGCCGGATAACGCCGGCTGGGAGCGCGAGCTTTCCTCGCGGCTGTATGTGAGTGAACGTGAGGCGCGCCTGCGGCAGGAAGTCATTCTCGGTGTCGGCGGGGTGCGGGCTTTGCGGGCCCTCGGCTATGACCCGACGGTGTGGCATTTGAACGAAGGTCACACGGCGTTCGCCATCCTGGAACGCATACGCGAGCTGGTGGCGGAAGGAGAGAGCTTCCTGGCCGCGCTCGGGCACGTGCGATCGACCACCGTCTTTACCACCCACACGCCGGTCGCAGCGGGGCATGACATCTTCCCGTTCCACATGGTGGATAGCCAGTTGGCGCGCTTCTGGGAGACGGCCGGCGAGCGCCGCAACACGTTCCTGGCGTTAGGGAGTCACGATGGCGAAGAGAGCTCTTTCAATATGACTGCTGTCGCTCTGCGCGGATCGTCGGCGATCAATGCCGTGAGCCGGCGCCACAGGCAAGTGACCGCCCAGATGTGGGCTTCCTTCTGGGGCGACACCCCTGAGGATCAGCGTCCTGTGCGAGCCATTACCAACGGCATACATGTTCCGACCTGGATCGCGTCGCCGATGGCGGAACTATTCAGCCGGTGGTTGGGTGTGGACTGGCAGGATCATCAGGACGAGCCGGCTTTTTGGGATAAGATCGCGCTCATTCCGGATGAGGAGCTTTGGTCCGTGCGGCAGTTGTTGCGCCGCTACCTTCTGGAATTTGCCCGCGAGCGCTCGCGCCAGGCCTGGAGGGATGGACAGTCGAGTTATGCACAAGTCTTGGCGGCCGGGGCGCTGCTCGATCCCTTAGCACTCACCATCGGGTTTGCGCGGCGATTCACCGAATATAAGCGCCCAGATCTGATTTTCCGCGATCCGGCTCGGCTGGAACGGATTCTGAACGCCCCGGGCCGCCCCGTCCAGCTTATCTTTGCGGGCAAGGCACACCCCGCCGACGAAACCGGGAAACGCCCGATGCAGCGCATCTATCGCGACGCCATGGATCCTAATTTTGGCGGCCGCGTGGCGTTCGTTGAGGATTACGATTTGCACGTGGCGCACTGCTTCGTCCAGGGCTGCGATGTATGGATGAATACACCACGCGAACCGATGGAGGCCTCCGGCACCAGCGGAATGAAAGCTGCCGTCAATGGCGTGCCACACTTAAGTGTGGCGGACGGTTGGTGGCCGGAAGCCTATTCCGGAGCGAATGGATGGCTCATCGACGGAACTGCCGCGGGCTCGGACGAGGCCGAAGCGGAGGCTTTGTATCGGCTTCTGGAAGAGCAGATCGTACCCGCGTTTTACGAGCGTGACCGATGGGGTTTGCCGCGACGCTGGCTCGAAATAGTCAAAGCCGCCATTGGCACGGTGGCGCCGCATTTCTGCGCGCGGCGTATGGTGAAGCAATACGCCGAGCAGGCGTATGCGCCCATGGTCGGCCGGGCGCTGTCTCAACCCGTCAAGTGATGAAAAACGAATGCAGCCAATTACTACAAGAAATGGAAAAGAATTATGACTACCACCACTCTGTCGGAATACGTAGAGGGACTGCCGAATATCAGCGGTTCGGAAGATGTCGTGGCCGAAGCTTTAGCGCGCAACGGCCCGCACTATTTGCCAGAGTCGGGGATCGATTTCGGGCGGGCGCGCAGCACCTTCAGCAACGCGCTGCACATGCACCAGCCTCTGATTCCCGCCGGAGGAACCGACCTCGGCACTGCGGCCATTATCAGTAATCTGCAGCACATGCGGGACTACGGCAACGACGAAGCGCGCTACAACGCCGGTATTTTCGCCTGGTGCTACAAGCGCATGGGCGAGTTCATTCCGCAGTTGATCCACGAGGGCAAACAGCCGCGCATCATGCTCGATTATTCCGGCTGCCTGCTGCACGGGCTGCGCACCATGGGCCACGACGATATCCTCGACAGCCTCCGCACCATCACCTGCGATCCGGCCTACCGCCGCGCGGTAGAGTGGCTGGGCAACACCTGGGGGCACGCTGTGGCTCCCTCTACGCCGGTGCAGGATTTTCGACTGCACGTGCGCGCCTGGCAGCAGCACTTCGCCGGCATTTTCGGCCTGGAAGCGTTGAGTCGCGTGCGTGGTTTCTCACCCGCGGAAATGGCCCTGCCCAACCATCCCGATGTGGCGTATGAGTTCGTGCGGACACTGAAGGACTGTGGTTACCGCTGGGTGCTGGTACAGGAACACACCGTCGAGCGCGTCGAAGACGGCGGCGGTCTCCGCCAGCAGCACATACCGCACCTGCTGATCGCGCGTAACTCGGAAGGGAAGACCGCGAGCATCACCGCCGTCATCAAGACTCAGGGCAGCGACACCAAGCTGGTGGCCCAGATGCAGCCTTACTATGAAGCCAAGGGACTCAACCACCAGAGTGTCGCCGGCAAGTCGATCCCTCCCATTACGGCCCAGATTGCGGACGGCGAAAACGGGGGCGTCATGATGAATGAGTTCCCGTCCAAATACCTGGAAGTGATGCGCGAAGCGTCCGGCTCCGACGTGCCCCCGGTCAATGCCACCGAGTATCTGGAATATCTGGACACGCTCGGAATTAGCGAACGCGACTTTCCCGCCATCCAGCCGATCATGCAGAAACGGATTTGGGATCGCTTCCAGGGGAAGTCCGGTGCGGAAGCTCTGGAGAAGGTCATTGCCGACCTGCGCAAGGAGGACGGCCGCTTCCACATGGAGGGCGGAAGCTGGACCAACAACCTGTCGTGGGTGCGCGGTTATGGCGATGTTCTAGGCCCCATGGATCAGGTCAGCGCCCTGTTCTCACAAAGGACCAAGGGAGTGTCGCCATCCGAGCCGCGCTTCCGCAACGCACTGTACTATTTGCTGATGACCCAGACCAGTTGCTTCCGCTATTGGGGCAGCGGCGTCTGGACGGACTACGCCCGCGAACTCTGTCGCCGGACAACGGCTATTCTCCATCACGACTTTTGAGGGTGATGTTTCGACCGTGGTCACTCGCTGATACTCGCAGTTCTGTGGCATGCTAGTTGTCTGACTGATCGAACTCCTCCACCTCCCCCGCGGCCGTCAGAGGATGATCCGCTGCCGGGATATCAAGGCCCGGCCAGACTAACTCTGCTGGTCATCGACCCGTATCTCGTCCATGCGTACTGGGACTTGGAGCTGGCGGCTCTAGGGGACGCCTCACATGGTGTGCTGCGTGTCTACGATGCGACCGGCGAGGCACCCAGTTATTTCGACGTGCCGGTGTCGCTCGCGGCCCGGAATTGGTACATCCATCTCTGGACCCCGGAAAGATCTTTTTACGCTGAGCTTGGTCTCGGTGAGGAGGGTGGCCGGTTCACTCTTTTGGCGCGTTCCAATACGGTTCAGACGCCGCGTGCGTGGCCGGCCGTCGCGGTGGAACATTGGGACGAGCCTGTAACTCCGGAACCTGCACCGGCTGCCACGCCCGTGGAAATCGTGGAGCCTGCACCGCTCCCTTCGGTCACGGCTCTGCAACTCGATAGCGTCTCGCAACCGGACAACGTCTCGCAACCGGACAACGTCGCGCAACCCGATAGCGCCGCGCAACCCGACAACGCGTTACCGAGCCGCGACCGTCACGAAGCGGTGGTTCCACAGCCTGTAGATGCGGCCCAATTACTGCGAACCAGGCTGGAAAAAATCTACGCTTCTCTAGAATGGATGGCCCCGCCCGCCCCAACAGCGGAGTCGCCCCTGCCGGCCGCAGCAGTGAAGCCGCCCTCGCCGGCCGCCCCTTCGCACGAGCCCGGCGATCTGACCCAACTGGCTGAGGAACACTTCTCCACAGGCGTCTCTTCGAAGATCCCGAAGCCCCCCGCCTGAGAACCCATGCAAGGATATCTCGCGCTCGTACTCCACGCCCATCTGCCTTACGTCCGCCACCCGGAGTACCCGGATTCTTTAGAAGAGAATTGGCTGTTCGAGGCGATCACCGAGACCTACGTCCCCTTGTTCCTGATGTTGGACGGTTTGATCGAAGATGAAATCGATTTCCGCCTGACTGTCTCTCTATCTCCAACCCTCGGTTCGATGCTGCTCGATCCGCTATTGCAGTCGCGCTACCTGAAGAAGCTGGAGCGAACCATCGAGCTGGCGGAAAAGGAAGTCGAGCGGACTGCTTTGTTGCCCGATTTCCATCCGCTAGCGGTGATGTATTACCAGTTGTTCCGTCGCGTGCATCACGCATTTGTCCAGCGCTATCAGAAGAACCTGGTCGGCGCCCTGCAGCGTTACCAGCAAACCGGAAAAGTGGAGGTCATGGCCAGCGCGGCCACTCACGGGTATCTTCCGCTGCTTTCCGTGAGTGAGTCTGCTGTGCGCGCCCAAATCGGAGTCGGCGTGGAACACTACCGGCAGACTTTTGGGCGCGAGCCGAAGGGTTTCTGGCTTCCGGAGTGCGGCTACTACCCGGGTGTCGACCGCATTCTCGGCGAGCACGGCATCGCGTACACGATCCTGGAGACTCACGGTGTCACGCGGGCCGATCACCGGCCGCACTATGGAGTCTACGCGCCCATCGTATGTCCTGCCGGCCTGGCCGCGTTTGGCCGCGATCCGGACTGCTCCCAGCAGGTGTGGAGTTCCGCCGTCGGCTATCCCGGCGACTATGACTACCGTGAGTTCTATCGCGACATCGGGCACGATCTTGACCTCGATTACATCGCGCCATACATTCACCCGGACGGCATTCGAATCGACACCGGGATCAAGTACTACCGAATCACTGGGCCCGGCAAGCACAAAGTGCCCTACGTTCCTGAATGGGCGGAGCACAAGGCGGCCACTCACGCGGCTCACTTCCTATCCGAGCGGATCAAGCAGGCGAAAACTCTCTCGGCCGGCATGGATCGCAAGCCGCTGGTGGTTGCGCCGTACGACGCCGAGTTATTCGGTCACTGGTGGTTCGAAGGCCCGCGCTGGCTGGACTGCCTCATCCGCGAAACTGCCGCGCAAGATGCCATCCGGCTGGTCACGCTGTCGGAGTATCTCGATGAGTATCCCGAGAATCAAAAAACCACGCCTTGTCTCTCAAGTTGGGGCCGCAACGGTTTTAACGAGGTTTGGCTGAACAGCGAGAATGACTGGATCTATCGCCACCTGCAGCAGGGCGCGGAACTGTTGGAGAGACTGGGCAAGGCGAATCCACACGCCACGGGAGTGACTAAGCGGGCACTGGATCAGGCGGCGCGAGAGTTACTCCTAGCCCAGGCGAGTGACTGGGCCTTCATGATTCATTCGGGGACTATGCAGGAGTATGCCACTCGCAGGACTAAGGGCCATCTCCATCGGCTTTACGACCTCGGCCGCCAGATCGAAAGCGGCGATATCGATGACGCAGCGCTGGGCCATCTGGAGAGCCAGGACTGCATCTTTGCGGGGATCGCCACCGCAGCGGCGTTTGTGGAGGGGGCAACTAATCCGCTTTCCGCACCCACTGCGGAACGGCCACCCGTGGCCCTGCCGCCGCGGCTGAAGATCGTGATGGCGACTCCTGAGATGATCCCCTTCGCCAAGACCGGCGGGTTGGCCGATATGGTTGGTTCACTGGCCGCGGCCCTGAGTGAGCTGGGTCACGACGTCTGCGCGATCCTGCCCGCCTACCGCCAGGTGCTCGAAAGCGGCATTGCCTTGCGCGAGACAGGCCTGCGCGTCGCGGTCCCGATGGGAGGCCGAATCCAAGAAGGCCAGGTGCTGGAAGCGACCGCGGGGAAAGACATCACCGTCTACTTCATCCGCTGCGACCGGTATTTCGATCGGCCGTTCCTATATGGCGGTCCGGAGGGCAGCTACGCCGATAACGGGGAGCGGTTTGCCTTCTTCGCTCGCGGCGTTCTAGAATTGCTCCGCCAGATCGGTGCGCCACACGTTTTGCACGTACACGACTGGCAGGCCGCGCTGTCCATCGCCTTCCTCAGAGCCCAGCCCGAGTTGTATCCCGGCCTAACTTCCGCGCGAACCGTGCTCACCATTCACAATCTCGGTTATCAGGGGCATTTTCCGGCTCACGAGTGGGATCTGCTGGGCCTCGACCGGAACCTGTTTACGCCCCGCCATCTGGAGTTCTACGGCAAGATCAACTTTCTCAAGGGTGGCTTAGTCTTTGCGGATGCGATTACGACCGTGAGTCCGACTTATAGCCAGGAGATACAGACGCCGGAACATGGGTTTGGAATGGACGGCCTGCTGCGCGCCCGCGCGTCCCACCTGTCGGGAGTCATGAACGGCGCAGATTATGAAACGTGGAATCCGCAGACCGACGAGCTGATCGCCGAGAATTATGGCCCTCAGGACTTATCCGGAAAGCGGCAGTGTAAGGCAGAACTGCAAAGAATCTTTGGGCTAAAAGGGGATACTGAAGTCCCTCTCTTCGGGGTGGTCGCGAGGCTGGCGGCCCAGAAGGGGTTCGATCTGATTGAGGCTGTCCTGGAAAAAATGCTGGACAAAGGCCTGCAGTTGGTGGTTCTCGGAACCGGCGACCGGCGCTATGAAGACCTCATTCGAGCCGTGGCGGAGCAATATCCGGAACAACTCGGCGTCCGCATCGCATTTGACGATACCTTGGCTCATCAGATCGAGGCGGGTGCAGACATGTTTTTGATGCCATCGCGCTACGAGCCGTGCGGGTTGAATCAACTATACAGCATGAAGTATGGGACCGTTCCCATCGTCCGGGCGACAGGCGGGCTGAAGGATAGCGTGGCGGAGTTTGACCCGGCTGACGGAAGCGGCACGGGTTTTGTTTTCGAAGCCTACGAGGGCTCAGCGCTGCTGGCCGCGGTCGACCGGGCGTTGGCCGCGTTTGACTGTCCCCGATACTGGGCCGCGCTGATGAAGAACGCAATGAGCGCCGACTATTCCTGGGATCACTCCGCGCGCGCATACGAGAGCGTCTACCGGAACCGCACGACACCGCTCCCTATGGTCACGGCTCAGTAAGGCACTGTAACGTGCAACGTCGTTCGCTCCCGCGTCGTGACACGCGTTAACGCGCCACACCGCTTCGCAACGCGCGACACCGCGCCGTTACCGAGCCGTGACCGAAGGGAGCGGTGCTTTGTCGCCCTACCACGGATCGATATAAATCGGATTAGCCGGCGGCTTGCCTTCACACCAGTAGTGGTCGAAGTTGGTAATGCCGGCCAGTTCGCTGAGCGCTTCCTCGTCGATCCATTGCCGTCCGGTCGAATTCCGAGGTTCTCCGGCCAGAATAGCCAGCGAGGCATCGCACACGATTTCCGGCGTGCGCCAATACGACCGGTCGGCCATCTTCCAGTTGATGGACGCCTGGCTCTCGATGAGAGTGCGTGGCCACAGCGAGTTGCCGGCAATGTTGTCCTGCCGGTGCTCCGCGGCGAGCCCGATGGCGACGCGAGTCATCCCGAGCTTGGAAATCATGTACGCAACCTTGCCGGGCGAGGGCTCGCCAGCAAGACGGGGAGACATATTCAGCACGTGCCCCCACTGCTGCTTCACCATCTGCGGCAACGCGTAGTAGCAAGCCACATATGCCGCCCGGGCGTTGATGTCCATCATCAGGTCAAAGCGCTTGGGCGGTGTCTGCAAAATGGGTTGGGCCCAAATGACGCCCGCATTGTTCACCAGAATGTCGAGCCGGCCGAACTCGGCGATGGTGCGCTCGATCATGTTGCGGATAGCATCTTCGTCGCGCACGTCGGTGGCGATTGCCAGGGCGCGGCGTCCCAGGGCGCGGATCGCATCGGCGGTCTCGTGAATGCTGCCGGGCAGGCGCTCGGTGGATTCCTCGCTCTTCGCCGCGACCGTAACGTCGGCGCCTTCGCAGGCCAGCCGGATGGCCAGAGCCTTACCGATCCCGCGGCTCGCTCCGGTGATGACAGCGACGCGGCCGCGTAGATCGGGATGTAGAACCGGGTTTGAATCGTGCATGTGCGCCAATCATATAGTGTAGTGGTGCGTGGCCGGCGACAAGATCGCCAGCGCTACGTAACGCCGGCGGTCTTCGCCGCCGGTGCGGTTATTCGAATCGAAAATGGCAAAGCTCCAGGCGCAGGGTCATGCCCCGCGAACGAGTTCTTCTGCAACCTCTCAAGGCACCTGCGGCGGGGCAATGGCACTCTTGAGGCTTAAATTGGCAAGCTTGTTCAGGCCGTCGACGTAGGCTTTGGCGCTGGCTTCGATCACGTCCGTAGACGCGCCTCGCCCCACCACCTTGATGCCGTCCTTCTGCAGTTGCACCGTCACTTCGCCCAGCGCCTCGGTACCGCTGGTGACCGCCCGAATTTCATATGTCAACAGCTTGGCTGTGGTCTTCGTGACGGCGCAAAGGGCCTTGCAGACGGCGTCCACCGGACCATCGCCAATGGCCGCGCCTTCGCGTGTTTCACCCTCAAAACGCAGCCTCACCGTGGCCGTCGGGATGGCCGACGTGCCGCTGTAGATATGCAGATAGTCGAGCTGGTAAACCTCCGGCACCGGATGAATCTCATCATGCAGGATGGCGACCAGATCTTCGTCGAAGACCTCCTGCTTCTTGTCGGCTATCGCCAGAAATCGCTGGTAGGCCTGGTCGAGCTCCGGCTGTGAGAGTGTATAACCCAGCTTCTGCAGGCGGTCGCGTAGTCCATGTCGTCCGGTGCGCGCGGTCAGCACGACGCGGCTCTCTTCGATGCCCACGTCTTCCGGCCGCATAATCTCATAGGTCTCCCGCTGCTTGAGAAAACCATCCACGTGGATTCCCGAGCTGTGAGAAAAGGCATTGCCCCCCACCACGGCCTTGTTGGGAGGGACCTTGATGCCCAGCATGTCGGCGACCAGCCTGCTGGTGCGGTGCAGCTCGCGAGCGTCCACATCGGTATGCACGCCGAAGAAATCGACGCGCGTGCGCAGGGCCATTACCACCTCTTCCAGCGCCGCGTTTCCGGCCCGCTCGCCGATTCCGTTGATGGTGCCTTCCACTTGCCGCGCGCCGTTCAGAACGCCATAAAGCGTATTGGCCACGGCCAGCCCCAGATCGTCATGGCAGTGCACGCTGATGGTTGCCTGGCCGATGTTGGGCACTCGCTCGCGGATGCTGCGGATCAGGCAGCCGTACTGCTCCGGCACGGTGTAGCCCGTGGTGTCGGGAATGTTGACCACGGTAGCGCCGGCGTCAATGGCCGCTTCGAGCATTTCAAAAAGGTAAGTTTGATCGGACCGGCCGGCGTCTTCCGCGTAGAATTCCACGTCGTCCACATACTGCCGCGCTAGTTTGACGGCGTCGATCGCCATCTGCAGGATCTTGACCTTCTTCTCGCCGAGCGTGCGGCCGTACCGCTCATCCTGAAACTTCCCCATGATGTGGATGTCCGACGCGCCGATCCCGGTGTGGATCCGCGGCCGCCGGGCCTTGGCCAGCGCCTTCCCGCAAGCCTCGATATCGACCGGCACCGCGCGCGAGAGAGCGCAGATGGTGGGACCTTGGATTTCCTCCGAGATAAGCCGGACCGCCTCGGAATCTTCCGGCGAAGATGCCGGATAGCCGGCTTCAATCACGTCCACTTTCAACTGCGCCAGTTGCCGGGCGATCATGAGTTTCTCGCGGCTCCCCAGGCGAGTCCCGGCCGCCTGCTCCCCGTCTCTCAGGGTGGTATCGAATACAGCAACTTTCTCCGACATCTCCCTCATGGTAGCGCCTTATGGTGCATCGGCAGCCCGTCCGCGCGAGAACCGGGCGCTTGGCCACCAGACTTGCGCGGCGAAAAAAATGGAAGTGATTGATCGCAAAGGAAGAGCCGGAAGATCCGGCCGCAAGTGTAGCGGCGGAAGCTTCACTGCGGGTCAAGAGGGATCACTGGGTCCGCCCTTCATCAGTGTTGACTTAAGACGCCGCGCCATCTTTTCTACGGATCGCCGATCACCGAAGGCCGCTTTGGGTGGAATTTCGAGTGGAGGTCATTCAGCGTGATGGCGACTATACGGCTAACTGGCCGTGACCCTGTAGGCGATAATGGTTCTTCAATGTCGGCTTCTGTTTCGCACTACCAACACGAGGTCGCGAAGAATCTGTGTGACTGCATTGTTTCCGCTTTGCCTGACGCCACGGCAAGAGCCGCGAAACGGTGTTGCAGCCCTGAAGAGCGGATTGAACACCCTTATCCGGGTTTAGCTGCATTCTTGCATGCTCGGACATCGAGAGACCGCAGCGTCGGAGTGGGAGAAGATCCGACCTCCGGCGCCCAGCCCTAAGGCTACGGCAACTTCCGGCGATTTATCATTCGGATTACGACCCTGAAGTCGGCTAGCATTCAGGAACCGCAAGTACGGGATCGCCACTGCGGACTTGCTCGCTAACTCGAATTCGGGCGGATCTGCATAGTGCGTTTAGTCGCCGCCCGCTGGCATTTTTCAGCGCCTTGTCATCGATGCGGGCCTGCTAGCTAGCCTTCGGCAACCCCTCTGCGGAATAGATCCGGCCCGGTGCGCTGGCGGCCAACAAAGACTCCAACTCAACCGGTTCTTGCCCTTCTAACACCCATTGCCCCTGTTTCCGCGTCAACTCCACAGCATCTACGCATCCCGGGACGGCCAGCCTCATACGATCCGCGGTGGCGGCAAGAAGCATGCATTCGCTTCTCTCGCAATTTGAATTACAGATAATCAGGTACATATTTCTAAATCTCCTACACCCATGCTGCAGCTTGGAGTATTCGACGGCAAGACTGTCTTTAGTTATGGACCGCTGGCTGCCGGCTTCCGGTAATGATAGAATCCCTACGTTAGCACGCGCTCGAAGGGAGAATTCCAATGAGGTATCGAATCGCGACCCTGTCTGCTGTGACGGTCGCCTTCTCTTTCTCCATGGTTGGGCAGACCTCACCGGCCCAGTCGCAAGTCGCCGCCAAGCCTGCGACCACCGCAACCCCTAAGACCTACACGCCGCCCAAGACTCCTTGGGGTGAGCCGGATATCCAGGGAAGCTGGCCGGCACAGTTCAATATCCCGAGGGAACGGCCCGCTAACGTCAAAGATACTGTCCTTTCGGATGAACAGTTGGCCCAGAGACAGAATCAGACGGCAAAACAATTTCAGAACCGAACCGAAAACCCCGGAAATAATGGTATCGGGCCTCCGCAGAACTGGGGGGAAATTGGAAAGCCGAACAAGCAGACTTCGCTGGTGGTCGATCCTCCGGATGGGAGAATGCCTCCGCTGACGCCTGAGGCAAAGGCCGTCCTGGCAGCTGAGCGAAACGGGCATGGTCCCGGCCAGCACTTCCCCGATAAGGTGGATTCGTGGACGGATTTCGACCAATATAGCCGCTGCATTACGCGCGGTTTTCCTTCTACCATGCTGTACACCCTCTACGATTACGGAAACAACATCATCCAGTCTCCCGGATACGTTGTGATTACCTCAGAGATGGTTCACGAGACGCGCGTGATTCCAACCGATGGGCGTGCGCACTTGGGCAAGGCCATCAAGACCTACATGGGGAACTCGGTCGGCCACTGGGAAGGGAATACGCTGGTGGTTGAGACGGTCAATATCAGGCCTGAGTCCGGGGGCGGCGGGCGTTATACCGATGCAGCCAAAGTGACGGAACGGTTCACGCGCACCGCTCCGGACCAGCTCATCTGGGAAGCCACCATCAGCGATCCGAACGTATGGACTAAGCCCTACACGCTCCGTTATCCCTACAAGTTGGATCCCGAATATAAGTCCTATGAGTACGCGTGCCATGAAGGCAACTACATGATGCTCGATTCGCTCAAGGGCGCCCGCGATTTGGAACAGCAGGGCCGCGATACAAAAGTCACAAACGATAACTTTCGCTAATTCGTAGCGCTGGCGATCTTGTCGCCGGCGTGGCAGCGCATTGCGCCTGAAGGCCCGCCCACTGCAACCTCGGTTGGTGTGATAGATTCATACATCACTCCTGGAGGTTCCATGAACCGATGTCTGGCGTGCTGTTTCGCGGTGCTGCTGTCTGCCGGCACTGTCTTCGCGCAGGTCAAGGCCAAAGCGCAAAACGTCCCTGAAATCCCGTACGATTCGGTGGCCAACTTCCTGAAACTGCCCGCCGGCCTGTACATGGGCGAAGCTATGGGTGTGGCGACCAACTCCAAGGGACACGTATTCGTCTATACCCGCAGCGCCCTCACACGCCTGTTCGAGTTCGATCAGAACGGCAACTACGTCCGCGAGATCGGCGAGGGGAATTACGGCTTCGAGTTCGCGCATTCGGTGCGCGTCGATCCTCAGGACAACATCTGGGTGGTCGACGAGGGAACCAACATGGTCATCAAGTTCAATCCCGCGGGACGGATCGTGATGGTGCTCGGCCACCGGCCGGACGCGGTTGCAGGCGCACTGGCATCGCCCGCTGGACCGCCGCCCCCGGCCGAGAAGTATTTGTTCGGGCGCCCGACGGATGTCGCCTGGGACCCGCAGGGCAACATTTTTGTCTCCGACGGATACACCAATCACAGGGTGGTGAAGTACGACAAGAACGGCAGGTTCCTGCGGCAGGTGGGGAGCGAGAAGCCCGGGTCGGAACCTAGCCAGTTCAATACGCCGCATGGCCTCGCGGTGGATGCACAAGGCAACGTGTACGTCGCCGATCGCGCCAACCACCGCATGCAGGTCTTCGATAACAACCTGGTCCTGAGGGCAATCTACGACAACATTGGCGACTCCTGGACGGTCTGCATTTCGCCCGGCCCGCACCAGTATCTCTTCACCTCCAACTCCAACCCCAATGGCAACGCCCCGGGGACTTGGGACATCACCGGCGAGATCTACAAAATGGAATTAGATGGGACGATCGTCGGCAAGTTCGGCCACGCCAGCAAGGAGCTGGGCGGGTTTCAGGTGGCACACATGCTCGATTGCCGAAATCCCAACGAAGTGATCGTCGCAGAAATCGAGTCATGGCGAGTACAGAAGCTTCTTTTGAAACCGCAGCCAGCGACCTCGGCCTCCAGATAAGGAATGCTCATCATGAGACGATTTTTGCTGATTTCGTTTGCCGCCTCGCTCCTTTCCGGCATCCCGGCCGCCGCCCAATTTTCCGTGCCGGAGATCGCCTTCGATTCGGCCGCCGACCAGCTAAAATTGCCGGACAACCTTCATCTGGGCGAAGTGGCCGGCGTCGCCACGAACTCTAAGGGAGATGTTTTCGTCTACACGCGGACGGGCCACCCGACCATCTCCATCGGCACTGCGCGGCCGTTCGCCCACGGAGGTTCGCGGCTCTTCCAGTTCGATCGAAGCGGAAAATTCACTCGCGAGATCGGGCAGGATTCGTACGGATTCATGGTGGCGCAACAGGTGCGCATCGATCCGCAGGACAACATCTGGATTGTCGATCAGATGTCGAGCATGGTAATCAAGTTCGACCCCAACGGGCGGCCGCAACTGTTGCTAGGCAGAAAAGCGGAAGCGGAGCGCGTCCCGGCTTTGCCGCTCAATCCGGAGCCGGCCCCTGCCGGTGGTCCCGGTGGGCGTGGCCCTGCGCCCGGTCCCGGTCCTGCGCCTGCCGCCGAGGGTCCGCCGGGACGCGGGGGCCGTGGAGGACCTCCCGGTGCGGGCGCGCAGAGCGACATTTTTCAGCGACCCACCGACGTGGCATGGGATGCGGCGGGAAACATTTATGTGGCCGATGGCTACGGTAATGCCAGGGTGGCCAAGTTCGACAAGCATGGCAAGTTCATCAAATCCTGGGGCTCCAGAGGGCTGGCGCCCGGTGAGTTCAATACGCCGCACGGGATCGCCCTCGATGCGCAGGGCAACGTGTACGTCGCCGATGCTGGGAATCGCAGGATCCAAGTCTTCGACAGCGACGGGACTTTTAAGACGCTGTTCCTGAATTCGGGGACTCCCTCGGCGATCTGCATCACGCCAGGCCCCCATCAATATCTCTATAGCTCCAATTCAAATCCCCCTGACGATATCGATGTGAATGGCGAGATCTACAAGATGGAGTTGAACGGGAAAATTGTCGGCAGGTTCGGCAGGGCAGGGAAGGTGCCCAAGGAGTTCGGCACCGTCAATGCCATCGATTGCCGCAGTGAGAACGAGCTATACATCGGGGAGATCGGCAACTGGAGAGTGCAGAAGCTCGCTCTGCATTCGAATTAATGAGGAGGCCACGGTGTTGAAGAACTCTCGTGGCAGGGCACGGCACCGGCGGCGAAGACCGCTGGCGTTACGTAGCGCTGGCGATCTCGTCGCCGGCTGGGCCGTACCCTGCCACGGAGTGGAACCGTGGCCCCCAGCGCGCTCACGCGGTGTAGTAGCGCGGATAGACCTGTTGGAGAAAGTGGAGCAGATCAAACTGGCTGTCGCCCAGCATGAGCTCCATATTCACAGGTTCGCCCGACTCCAAGGTCCATTGGCTATATTCCCGATGTAACTCAGTCACGTCGGCGACGCCGCGTATGGCAACGCGGATGCGGTTCTGGCCAGCGGCAAGAACTACGCCTTCCAATCTTCTCTGTTTTGAGTCACAGATAATCAAATTCATACAATCCGCCCCTCCACGACGGTGATTCGATTCTGCGCCCGTTTCCGGCTTGCCGCACGTTGCCGTTAGTTATGGACCTTCGCTGGAGCGTTATAAAACTAACGCCCGTACCGATTTCGGACAATTTGCTTCTGGTTGACAGCCACTTTCCTCTCAGGTAGGATTTTAGCCGGTGTTGCGGTAATCCGCGACCTTGTATGCACTCAGGAACCATAATGCGAAAGACGATGAAAGGCTTTCTTTATACGGCCGCGGCGTTTGCGGTCCTCAATTTGGCGGGTTTGCCTATAGCTGCCCAAAATCAGACCTATCGGGCGCCGCGTGCGGCCGATGGCCATCCCGATTTGAACGGAATCTGGCAGGCCTTTACAACCGCCAACTTCGACTTGCAAGACCACTCGCAGCAGGCTGGGACCATGTGGGAATTGGGCTCGATCGGGGCGGTCCCTCCAGGGCAAGGCGTGGTAGAGGGCGGCGAAATACCGTACACGCCTGCGGCGCTCGCCAAAAGACAGCAGAACTTTACCAAGCGCCGTACCGACGATCCGGAAGCTAAATGCTATCTGCCTGGCGTGCCGCGCGCGAACTACATGCCGTACCCGTTTCAGATTGTGCAGTCTCCCCAGGGCATCTTATTTGTATATGAGTTTGCTAGCGCCAATCGCTTCGTCAACATGGGCAAAGCCCAGGAGGCCGGCTCCGACACCTGGATGGGCACCAATAACGGCCACTGGGAAGGCGAGACGCTGGTGGTGGATGTCACTGGCCTGAACGGCCTGGCATGGCTCGACCGCTCCGGGGATTTCATGACCGACAACGCCCACGTGGTCGAGCGTTTCACGCGCGTCGATCCGTACCATATCAATTACGAGGCCACGATTGAGGATTCCAAGACGTTCACAAAGCCCTGGAAGATCAGCATGCCGCTCTATCGCCGGGTCGAAAAGAACGCGCAGCTCTTGGATTTCAAGTGTGTCGAGTTTTCTGAAGAGTTGCTCTATGGACAGTTTAAGAAGAAGTAAAGGGGGCCTTTCGATGCGACATGGATTTCTCGCTTCCCTCGGTTTGCTTGCCGTCGTGACAATGGCTGCTGTGCCCGCCGTGGCACAGACGGCCGCCAAGGCCGCGGCGACACCGGGCACTGCGGCCGCCAGTACGCCGCCCAAGACACCTTGGGGCGATCCAGACCTGCAGGGCATCTGGCCCGGCAATATGGGTGTCCCCATGCAGCGCCCGAAGGACCTGGGCGACCGGACAGCTCTCACCGATGAAGAGTACGCGAAACGGGTTGCGCAGGCGCAGCGGGCCGCTGCCAACGACAACGAAGAACGCGCACCGAAAGATGCTCGAATCGGAATCGGCCCTCCCTCTTATTGGACCGAGCGCGGCAAACCGACCCGCCAAGCTTCGCTCATTATCGATCCTCCCGACGGCCGGCTTCCGGCGCTGACACCTGAGGCGCAGAAGCGCCGCAAAGAGGCGCGCGGAGGATTGGGCGACCCCGCCGAATGGGCCGGACGCGCGGATTCCTTCGAGGACCTGAATCTCTATTACCGCTGCATCACCCGCGGTGTCACTGGGTCCATCATCCCGGTTGTATATAACAATGGAAACCAGATTCTGCAGGCCCCCGGATACGTGGTGATCCGCAACGAAATGATCCATGAAGCGCGCGTGATCCCCCTGGACGGGCGCCCGCACGTGAGCGCGAACATCCACGAATACATGGGCGATTCGCGCGGCCACTGGGAAGGCAATACGCTGGTGATTGAGACCACCAACTACACCGACAAGACCAGCATCGGATCGAATGGCGTCGGCTACAACGGCGAAGGGGGCCGTCATAGCCAGGCTTTGCGAACCGTCGAGCGCCTGACGCGCGTGGACGACAACACGATCAGCTACGAAGCCACCGTCGACGATCCGCAGACCTGGACCAAGCCCTGGACCATGCGGATCGAGTTGAAGCGCGATTCCAAGTACCAGTTCCTCGAATACGCGTGCCACGAGGGCAACTACGCCATGAAGGACATCCTCAGCGGAGCGCGCGCCGACGAGGCGGCCAAGGCGTCTAAGTAGTGAGGAAACCAAGTGCCAAGACGAGTCTTGGCACGGCGGACACGAGTGTCCGCGCCACATTGTGGCGCACGCTTCAGCGTGCTGCGTCGGCACTCCTGCCGACGCTCCTGGCTGCTATCTCCGCGCTGGCCTCTGACGCGCCGCGCCTGGTTTTAAGCGGCACTGAAGTCGACGACAAAGCCTCTCTCACCCCCGACGGCCGCTTCATGGCGATGACCGACTGGTCCTCGGGAGACTTGGCCCTGCGCGATCTGGTCACCGGCCAAACCAAGCGGCTCAAGGTCAAAAGCGGCGGATGGGAATCCGACGATTACGGTGAGTTCGTCATCCTCTCGCCCGACCAGAGGCAGCTTGTTTACGTCTGGCACGAAGGCTCAGCTCCGGGCCACTTGCGCGTGATGGCCAACCAGGCTGGCGCCAAGCCGCGCATCCTGGTGCGCAATTCCGAGTTTCCCTACATCCTGCCGTCAGCCTGGTCGCCCGACGGGAAATCCGTGCTGGTGCACTTGTGGAAGAAAGACTACACCGCACAACTGGCCTGGGTGTCGGTGGCCGATGGCTCACTCACCGTGCTGCGGTCGCTCGACTGGCGGGGCGCGCCGCTGAAAGCCGGCGGCCCGAGGCTATCGCCCGACGGCCGGTACATCGCATACTCTGCGCTGGCGCGCTCAGGTTCACCGGACAGCCATATCTATCTGCTCTCCGCCGACGGCGCGAGCGAGCGCGAAATCGTGAGAGACGCCGGCGTCAATGAAGCCCCGGTGTGGACGCCCGATGGCACGCGGCTTCTGTTTCATAGCAATCGCTCCGGCCGGGACGATCTCTGGTCGGTGCCGGTGCGCGACGGTATCGCAACAGGCGCGCCGGCAGTGGTAGCACGCGACATCGGCAAGATTTTCCCGATTGGCCTGACGCGCTCCGGCTCTTTCTATTATGTTCACGAGCGAGGCAGCGAGAACATATTTCTAGCGGATCTGGAACCGGGTGGCGAGAAGGTCCGCACCGGCCCTTCGGTGAAGCTTGCGGAGGATCCCGCCGGCTCGAACCGCGGTCCGGCCTGGTCGCCGAGTGGCAAGTTTATCGCTTTCAAACGGCGCGGCGCAGGCAACCGTCCCGGCTATGATGTGGTAGTCCACTCGCTGGTCACGGCCGAGGAGAAGACCTACGTGAGCCAACCCCTGACGGGAACGTCCTCGCACCCGGCTTGGTTTCCGGATGGTAACAGCCTTCTGGTCGCGCTGAGCGACAACCAAAATCGCATTTCGTTCCACAGGCTGGATCTGGCCGCTGGGGTGTTCGCCGAGATCGCGCCCGGCGATCCTTCGTATCTGGCTTTGGCGACGCTTTCACCGGATGGGAAGACCATCTACATTGCCACGCACGACGACAAGATTAGCGCGGGCGGCGTGGTCGCGTTTGACATCGCCGGCGCTCAACAGAAGGGAATTTTCCAAACGCCCGGCTTCGTCAACAACCTGGCCCTGAGTCCCGACGGACGCACCCTTGCGATCGCGCGCAGCGTGCCGCATGAAGGGCATTGGGAAGGGCACCTGTCGCTCGCGGGCGTGGATGGCAGCAATGTCCGCGACATCTACGCTGCCGGCCGGGACATCTTCGGGGGCGGGCCGATGCTCGCGTGGACCAAAGACGGCGGCTCGATTTTCTTCGCACAGGGGGAACACGACTGGCAACTCATGCGCATCTCCGCCGCCGGCGGCCAGCCCGAGCTCGCGGGATTGACCACTACCGGCCTGCGGCACGACCTGGCTTTCCAGCCCGACGGCTCGCGCATTGCCTTCGGCCATGGCAAGTTTAGCGTTAAGGAGACCAGGGCGATCGATCATCTTTCGTTCGTGTGGGAAGTTGCGCCATGAAGGTGCTGCTGCTGCTGGCTTCGGCGGCCGCGTTGCCCCATCCGCCGCTTGGGCTGGACGTCTACATGCCCGTGCCGGAGGGGAACCCGCTAACGGCCGCCAAGATTGAGTTGGGGCGGCAATTGTTTTTCGATAAGCGTCTCTCGCGCGATGGAACGCTCGCATGCGCCGGTTGCCACGATCCGGAGCGTGCATTTTCCGATGGACGTACGGTGGCGCGTGGAGTTGGCGGGGTGGAAGGTGTGCGCAATTCGCCCGCATTGATCAACCGCGGTTACGGCCAATCATTCTTCTGGGACGGTCGCGTCGAAAGTTTGGAGCGGCAAGCCATTGAGCCGATCCTAAACCCGAAGGAACTGGCTTTAAGCAAGGATGAATTGGAGCGGCGGATTGGTCTCCAGGCGGATGAAGTGGCCGCGGCCCTGGCGAGTTACGTGCGCACCATCCGCTCCGGAGATTCGCCCTACGACCGCTTTACGATGGGGCAAACTGCGGCCTTGAGTGCGGCCGAAAAGGCCGGCCTGGATCTGTTTCGCGGCAAGGGCCATTGCGTAAACTGCCACGCCGGTCCCAATTTCAGCGATGAGCAATACCACAATACCGGCGTCTCCTGGGCTGGCGGCCAGTTCACCGACGATGGGCGGTTCGGAGTTTCCAGAAGAGAGGAAGACCGCGGAGCGTTCAAGACGCCCACGCTTCGCGAGGTGGCCCGGACCGCACCGTACATGCACGACGGCAGCCTGGCAACCTTGGAGCAAGTGGTGGATTTCTATTCCGAAGGTGGCCGCGCGAATCCGCACCTGGATGCGGAGATCAGGCCGCGCCGGTTTAGTCAAGAAGAGAAGCGCGCGCTGGTGGCGTTCCTGCGCGCGCTGAGTGGCGTGGTTTCCAGATAAAACCCGACACAGGCAGGAATGCCTGTGCCACGTGGCACAGGCCTCCCGGCCTGTGTCGGGTTTTATCAACTTGTCAGAACGTAAACCTTAGGACCAAGGTGCCGCTGCGGGGCTGCTGGGCGCCCGTAAAGCCCGGCGTCAGCGTGTTCATGAACCCGAAGCCGGAAGAGGCGTTGCCGTTGGCCTGGCGGAGCTGTGGCGTCTGGAAGTTGGAGGCGCTGGGATTGCCCCAGTAGGCGCGGTTGAATATGTTGTAGAACTCGATTCGCATATTAAATGTCATTCTCTCTCTAAAACGCCAGGTCCGGCCGAGATTCATGTTCTCTCCCGGACGGCGCTGTTCCCGGTAGTCGCTGTAATATGCGGCGGAGGTTCCGAACTGTCCGGGTAGGGGATTGGTCCATGCTGCCGGATTCAGCAGGAAGGTGCCGTTCGGATCGTAGCAGTGGCAGTTGGGATCGACGTTGAAGAGCGGCACACCCGGCACCCGGTTGGCAAAAGTGCCGGTAGTGCCGGCCACGCCACCCGGAGTCGCGGCGAATATGGTCGAGTTCAGGTTGTTGTTCGCAAAAGGAACCTGTATGGGCATTCCGCTCGAATAACTGAGGAATGCTCCATAGGTCCAATCGCGGGCAACGTACGAAAGGATCTTGTTGCCGCCGGTGATTTTGGGGGTCACATAAGTCACCGAGATGTTGAGCACAAAGGGTTGATCGTACTCGGAAAGATACTTGTTGAGGTTCCGGTTGTTGGGGTCGTTCACCACCGAATTCCCGGTTGTGCCCGGGTTTGGTTCGCCGATCTCTGTGCCTATGTCCTCGGACTTTGCCCAGGTGAATGTGGCCAGTGCAGAGAGCCCGTGGGAGAAGCGCTTGGTGACTTTGGTCTGCAACGCGTTGTACCAGGTATCGCCGAGCGGATCCCAAGCCGAATCGATGGTGGTGAACTGCGGGAAGGGGCGCAATGCCTGGGCCAAGGTCTGAGTAAGCGGGAAGCCTGGATAGGGCGCGCCGCCGAGGCCGGCCGCGATCACTGCGGGTGAGTTCAGCCGCATGGTAAGCAGCGGGCTGCCCGCGGTGAGTCCTAGCGCGGTCAAGGTGGACTGTTGCACTTCGTTGAGATTGAGTAGAGAGGAAGCTTGCCACCAGATTCCACGGTTGCCGACGTAAGTGGCCTCGACCACCAGATTCGTCGCGAGTTCGCGCTGAATTCCAATACTCCATTGATATTGACGCGGAGGCCGGCCGGCATTCGGATCGAGGAAAGGAACCAGAGGCGATGCCAGACTGACGGGTGTGGTGGTGGTATTGAACTGGCCGGGATTCAAGTTGGGCCATGGCAGTGGATTGAACGAAGCCGGAATTCCCGTCGACAAAGTGGTGACCGCCGCGCCGAAAGAGGGGGCCGTGACTGTGTTCGTGGAGCCCGCCAGGCTCGCGGAAATGTTGTTATTGGCTGCCGTGTTGCCGTAGATGATGCCAAACCCTCCGCGGATTACGGTCTTGGGAGTTATTTGGTAGGCAACGCCGAGCCGTGGTGCAAAGCCGTAGGGGTAATTCTTCGCCAACTGGCAGTTGCAGTGCCCCGGTCCATAGCCGTCGAAAATCACCGCGCCGGGAATGTTGCCAACCGCCGGATTGGGCGTGGTGGGTGAGAAGAACGTGTCGCGGCCGTGTTCTTCCTGCAGGTAGGTCGAGAAATCGTAGCGCACGCCATAATCGACGGTGAGTTTGCGAGAAACCTTAAAGGAGTCCTGTGCATAAAAGCCTAACTCATGTTTGCCGAGCCGGGGGACGACGGGATTGGTGACAGCCACGGTTTTGACATCGCCCAAAAGGAAGCTGGCATAAGCGAATCCTGGCGTTAGACCATTGAGCGTAGTCCCATTCAGATACGGCAGGCTGGTTTGGTCGGGCGCGAAGGTGTAGCTTCCGGCCGTGCCCGACGCCACATAGGCTGGGTATCCTTCCACGCGCACTTCCGAGCCGAATTTGAACGTGTGATTATTCTTCACCCAGGTAAGGCTGGCATTTCCCGTTTCCGCCTGAGTTACATCGTCGGCGGAAGCGTCGGCGCCGAAATTCTGCATGCCGCCCCCCGAGTTAGTGCACAGATAGGGGGTGAACCCGCCTGCGCCCGTGCATAATCCGGAGAAGGCCGGGAAGAATGTGTGGGTAGTGCCTCCATTCAAGCCCAGTTGCGCCTGGGCGTTGTAATTGGGAATCTGCCCCTCTTCGTTGACGGTGGGAACGAAAAAGTAATTGCTGCGGTAGCCTGCGCCGAAATGGAAAAGCACGGTCGGCGACAGAGTGTGGTCGTAGTTACCGCGATAGGTGAACGCGTGTTGGAAGGTCCCCGCGTTGGTCGCCAGCGGATCGGGTAAGCCGTCCACCTGACCGAATGTGAAGGATAGCGGAGCGGTGGTCTTGGTCTCTTGAAAATAGAACGAAAGTTTTGCCGCGGAGCCGACCGACTGGTCGATCTTAAACGATGGAATGGTGGTGACGCGCGTGGTCGGAATGTTGGGAACGTAGTTATTGATCGAGCTGCTCGCGAAAGGTCCGATTGGCTGCGGGAACAGATTCTGAATCTTCGCTGCAACGGGATCGAACATGGATGCCGGAATCGTATTGTTCGCAAAGGGATCCCGGACAACTGAGCCGTTGACCGTCCGCTGCGTGGTGGGATTGTATATTTCGTTCTGGAAAATCGGGCGGCCGAGGGGGTCGGTGCCGATTTGAGGGCCCAACGCTCCGGAGAAATTGCCCAGGCGGTATGCGTCGGTGGGCACGGTTTCCTCTTGGTTGTTGATGGCGACGGCTTCGCGGTACTGCTCAAAATTGAAAAAGAAGAACGTCCTGTTCTTGCCGTTATACAGTTTGGGAATCCAAACGGGGCCGCCCACGGTGAAGCCGTAATCGTTACGGCGGTTGCGAGGGCGCGGATTGCCGGCGGCGTTACCTGTGTAGAACGGCTCACCGGCGTTGAACACCTCGTTCACGAAATTCTCGTACGCCGAGCCATGCAACTGGTTGGTGCCCGATTTCATGGTCACGTTGAACATGCCGCCGCCCACCTGCCCATATTCGGGGGCGTAGTTGCTGGTCTGAATGGCCATTTCCTGGATGGCATCCACGCTGGGCTGCGTCTGCGCGGGCACACCGGGAGTGCCGGTATTCGATGCGTCCTGCCCCTCGATGCGGAACGACTGGGTGTTGTTGGGAGCGCCGTTCACGCGGACTTGAGCGTTGGCTTGCCACATGGTGCCCGGGATCATTTGGGTCACGGCGTAGGGATTTCGGATGCCCGCGCTACCGGCTTGGCCGGCGCCGATTCCAAGAATCGGGAGGTCGTCCATCACCTGAACGGTGACCTGGTGGCTTATGTCGCCACTTTCGGTTCGCAGCAGAGGCGCATCGGCCTGGACCGTGATCGACTCCGTGGAGCCGCCCACTTCGAGGGCGATGTCGATGCGCAGGGTTTGCGCCACCTCGACGGTGATACCTGTCCGGACGTACTTCTTGAAGCCCGGCACCGTCGCTGAGACCTCATACACGCCGACCGGCAGCTGCACAATGGTGTAGTTTCCAGTGGACGTAGTCGCCCCCTGGTACGCGAGTCCCGTTTCCTGGTTCTTGGCCTCCACCGACGCGCTGGCGACCACAGCGCCGGCGGGATCGGTCAGCGTTCCGGTAATCGTGCCGCGGTCCTGGGCAAACACGGCCACAGCGCTTAGACACAGACAGCACGTTAAGAAAAGCGAGCGCATCAAGTCCCCCTTTGATCCTCGGTTCCGCTCCGCGATAGCAAATCGCGAACCTCTGAGCGTGTCCGTGTCAGAGACGATATAAGAGTCCAAGCTCCATGTCAATGCTTGGCGGCAACTTTTTTCGAACGCGTCGGATATACTTGTGTGACACCTGGAGGTTGTATGCAAACAGCACCGCTGTGGGCAGCCGTTCTCGCAGTCGTTTCAGCCCTTGCCGTTTCCGCGGAGGGCAACGACACTGTCCGTTTGGACAGTGGTTCCATCGCGGGCATCGTCGGGTCCAGCCCGGAAATGCGAATTTTCAAGGGCATTCCGTTCGCGGCGCCTCCTCTCGCCGATCTGCGCTGGCGCGCGCCGCAGCCTGCGCCGCACTGGGATGGCGTTCGCAAAACCGATAAGTTTGGGCCAGTCTGCATGCAGAATTCGGCCGGACCCAACGCCCAACTGGCGAGTGAGGATTGCCTCTACCTGAACGTCTGGACCGCGGCTAAGTCCATTGCCGAGAAGCGACCGGTCATGGTCTGGATTTACGGCGGCGGATTCAGTGGCGGCTCTGCCTCACTGCCCGACTATGATGGAGAAGCGCTGGCAAAAAAGGGCGCGGTGGTAGTCACATTCAACTACCGCCTGGGCGCTCTGGGTTTCTTCTCCCATCCCGAGCTGACGAAGGAATCCGACCGGCGCGGCGCCGCCAATTTCGGGCTCATGGACTCGGTTGCCGTGCTCCAGTGGGTGCAGAAAAACATCGCCGCGTTCGGAGGCGATCCCAAGCGCGTGACGATCTTCGGCGAATCGGCCGGCGCGGCGATGGTGGCCGATCTGATGGCCACACCGCAGGCCAAGGGCTTGTTCCAACGCGCCATCGGCGAGAGCAGTTCCTGGACCACCGGTTCGATCGGTCGCATGATGACTCTGGCACAGGCCGAACAGGCTGGCGTAAAACTGGCTGAGGCGCTTGGCGCCAACTCACTGGCGGAAATGCGCGCTAAGCCGGCCGATGCGGTGCTCAAGGCCGGGCGTGGGTCAGGGCCCGTAATCGATGGATTCATGCTCCCCGAAGATGTGGGCACGGTCTTCGCCCAGGGCAAACAGCATGATGTGCCTTTACTCGTGGGCTCGAATAAAGATGAAGGCACCTTTTTCTTGCAGGCGACTACCGCCGATGCCTTTACGCAACAATCGCGGCGGCGCTTCGCCGATCTCTCCGATTCCTTCCTGAAGCTCTACCCTGCGTCATCGAATGACGAAGCCAACGCTTCGGCATTGACCGCCTTCCGCGATGAAGTGGGATTTGTGATGCGTAACTGGGCGCGGCTCGAAACCAAGACCGGCAAATCGAAAGCGTACGTCTACTACTTCGTTCACGAACCGCCCGTTGTGCCTGGTTTCAAAGCCGGCGGGCGGGGACGCGGAGCAACCCATACCGCTGAGATACCGTACGTTTTCGAGAACCAGGGCAACCGCCCGTGGACTGACGTGGATCGCCAGCTTTCCGACACCATGTCCTCCTACTGGGTGAATTTCGCCAGCAACGGCGATCCCAACGGAAAGGGTCTGCCGAAGTGGCCCGCCTTCGATGCCAGGAAGAATCCGAATCCGCTGGTGTTGGGCGACAAAGTGGAAGTCGGTCCCTCACTTACGGAAGGCCAACTGGCGCTCTATCAGACTTACTACGATCAGCAGGAGGGATCGCGATGAAACGTTATTGGCCCTTACTACTGCCGCTGGCGTGCCTGGCCCAACCGCGGCCGCCGGCTCTCGATTCGCCTGAGCTGCATCCCGATCGAACGGTGACTTTCCGTTTAGCGGCGCCGAAAGCTGCCGAGGTGCGCCTCACCGGAGACTTGGTCAAAGCGCCGGTCGCATTGGAGAAGGACGACAAGGGAGTCTGGAGCGTCACGCTCGGCCCGCTTCAACCGGATCAGTACAGCTACCGCTTCGCAGTGGATGGCATCACGGTGATCGATCCTAGCAACCAGGCGCGTCCCGCGACCGTGCTCGAAGTGCCCGGCGATGGCCCGATGTTCTACGACTTGCGGCCCACGCCCCACGGCACGGTGCAAGAACGCTGGTATTCCTCCAAGACTCTGGACACCGCACGCCGCGCCTATATTTACACGCCACCAAATTACGAAAAGTCATCCGACCGCTATCCGGTGCTGTATCTGTTGCACGGTGCGGGCGGCGACGATAGCGGATGGACCGAGAGCGGCCACTCGAATCTGATCCTGGACAATCTCATGGCGGATGGCAAGCTGAAGCCTCTGATTGTCGTGATGCCGTATGGATACGCGTATCCTCCAATTTCGCCACTAGCCGCTGGTGCAGACGCTATGAAGCGCCAGCGCAGCGGCTTCGAGCGCGATCTGATCGACGACTTGATTCCGTTTGTGCAAGCGAACTACCGGGCCTACTCTGATCGCGATCACCGCGCCATCGCCGGCCTGTCGCTGGGCGGGGGCCAGGCGCTCGGGATCGGCTTAAGCCACCTGGACGTATTCAGCCGCGTGGCCGGTTTTAGCGCCGCTTTGGGAGCGGTTACATCGCCACAAGCGGGCGGCCTCGATTTCCATGCGCTCGTGACAGATTCGAAGAAGGTCAACGCCCAGCTCAAGCTGCTCTGGGTGGGTTGCGGAACCGACGATACGCTTTACAAGTCCAACCAGGAATTCTCGGGGATGCTAAAAGCCAGCGGCGTGCAGCACACCTTCCGATCGAGCGAAGGCGCACATACCTGGCTGGTGTGGCGGCGGTATCTGAACGAAGTAGCGCCGCTGTTGTTCCCAGTTACCTAACCGCAACCGTGAGGGAGCGGGGATTGAACCCGCTCTTTCAGCGACCGCCTGGCGTCTAATGACCTCCGGAGGTCATTAAGGCGTCGATATGTGGGTGTCGTCGGTGTGGAAACGACCATTTATGAGGTCACTCCACAGTTTGACTACCCGGCTCCAAAGGCCGACCGCCTGAAGTACTCCAACGCACGTGGCGAGCACGACCACGATGTTCAGAATCGCCTTGATGGCGCCCGCCATTGGAACATAGGTGTTAATTAGCCATAAGCCAATCCCCACAACGATGAGCCCTAACACGACATTTAGAATGGTCTGGATATTCTTGGGAATGGTTATGTAGCCGTTAACCAGCCACACGAGAATCCCGACAGCTACTAGTGCTAAAACGACGGAGATCAATGGCATTGTCAGCCCTCTGGATAAGATGCTGAGCAATTGTCAGACCAACGCGGAATGGGTATGGTGGACCGTTCGGCTAAGCCGAGGCCGGCATTTGGAACGGCTCATCGGCGCTGCCGCCGTAAATACTGGGCACGTGCGCGTTCACAGCCCGCAAATACGCTGCCAACTGGCCGCGGTGGTGAATGCTGTGATTGTTCCAAAAACCGATCAGCGTGAAATTCGGCACCTGCATCACACCGAAGAAATTGATGATTTGCAACAGTTGCTCGCCGGAGAGCTGCTTAACCTTGGCGATCTTCGCCGGCACTTCCTTGGCGTAAAAAGCGTTCAAATCAGCCACGGTAGCGTTGGCCGGCATCGCGGCTTCGCTACCGGAAAAATCGCGGCTGGCGATGCCTTCCCCGAACCACGCTTCGGATGCGATCAGGTGCCAGGCCAGCTCGCGCATGGTCCGGCCCTTTTCGCCGAGCTTGAAATCCAACTGGTTCTGGGGAACGGCCGCAATCACTTTCTTAGTGGTCTCGTATTCGCGCTCGATCCCTTCGGTTAACATGTTTGCAATCGACTTCGCTTCTGCTGGGTTCATGAGAACTCCTCCGGTTGTTTATGGTACACCGTTTCATTTCTCCCAACCCAGCAGCCGATCGAGACTCCAGGGACCGGGGCCGGCGGCGCTTAGCCACAGGAACAGGAAACAGTAGAACACCGCGAGTTCGCCGCCGTTCAGCAGCGGCCAGAAGCCGCGCGGTGCGTGTGTCCGAAAATATCCAATGGCCATCTCTCCCGCGAGCAGAAATGCTACTGGCCGCGTGAACAGGCCCAGAATGATGAGCCCACCTCCGATCGTTTCGATAAGGCCGGCGGTCCCTAGCATCGAGCCGAGCGGCGGTTTGAACCCGCCCAGACCTCCGAACGCTCCAAAAAATTTCTGCCATCCATGCAGCGAGAACGTAAAGGCGGCCATGATTCGGAACAGTGAGCGGAGCATTGGTTCGTAAGGCGCGAGGATCTTCGTCATGGTTAGCCACCTTATCACAACGAGTAAGGCCCGTCATTTTTTCTATACTGGTTAACCAGATGATTCGTGAATTAGCTTTCCTATTAGCCGCAACCGCGCTTCTCGATCCGCTTGCCGCGCAGACCGCGCCGGGGGATTGGCCCATGTTCAATCGCGATCTTGCCGGCACGCGCTTTTCCCCGCTAACGCAGCTCAATCCCGGCACCGTCGGCGGGCTTACACAAGCGTGGTCCTATCGCTTGCAGCCTGCCGGCTTCCGCTTCGCTACGGCCAGCGGCTTGGCCGAGGTGGTGCCCATCGTGGTGAAAGGCGTCCTGTACCTTTCCACGCAGACCCGTGTGGCGGCGCTCGAACCCGAGACTGGCAAGGAGCTCTGGAGCTACGACGTGCCGGAAGGGCGCGCGTCTCCGCGAGGTGTGGCCTACTGGCCCGGCGACCGGCAGAATCCTGCGCGCATTCTCTTCACGGCCGGCCGCAACCTGATCGCGTTGAATGCCGGCAGCGGCAAGCTCGACCCGGGCTTTGGCAAAGAAGGCATCCTGGACATGGTGGTGCCATACAACGGAGTTCCGACCATTTTCAAGAACGTGGTCGTGGTGGGCGCCAGCACCGGAGAGCAGGAGAGTGGCCCGCCCGGTAATTCGCGCGCCTACGATGCACGCACCGGCGCCAAACTCTGGGAGTTTCAGACGATTCCGCCGCCAGGCCAGGTGGGCCACGAGACATGGTTGAACGACGGCTGGAAGGACCGCTCCGGCGTCAACACCTGGGGCTGGTTCATGACCGCCGACGAAGAGCGCGGCATCCTCTACATGACCTTCGGCGCCCCGGCGGCGAACTACTATGGCGCCGACCGCCCGGGCGCCAATCTCTTCGGCAACTCGGTAGTGGCGGTGGATGCTGCCACCGGCAAGTACAAGTGGCATTTCCAGGTGGTCCATCACGACCTGTGGGATTTCGATTTGCCGCCCGCCCCCAGTCTCATCGACATCGTGAAAGACGGAAAAAAGATTCCGGCGCTGGGCGTCACCGGTAAATCCGGCTACCTGTTCATTCTCGATCGCGTCACTGGCAAGCCCGTCTTTGGCGTGGAGGAGCGTCCCGTTCCGAAAGGTGACGTGCCCGGCGAGTGGTATTCGCCGACGCAGCCGTTCCCCTTGAAACCGCCGGCACTGGCGCGCACCAGTCTCAAGAAGGAAGACCTGGTGACCGCGGAGGATACCACTCCGGAGCACGCACAAGCCTGCCAGGAACTCTGGGACAAAAATCTCTTCTACAATAACGGCCCGTTCACGCCATGGCTCTTTCATGAGGAAGGCGCCGCGCCGCGCGTCACCATCGAGTTTCCAGGAGCGACAGGAGGCGCCAGTTGGGGCGGTCTCGCATCAGACTCCAAATTGGGATACATTTTTCTGGAGACCAAGGACAGCCCGCTTACCGGCTGGATCGAAAAGAAGCGGCCCGGCGTGCGCTATGAGAGTGCCAATGAGCCCTACGACCGGGTGAACGGAACGGTGGGTGCTTTCGCCGCTCCTATCAAGGATGCGAACGGCCGCACCGTGAACCTGCCCTGCTTCCGGCCGCCCTGGAGCCGCATCATCGCGGTGAACGCCAACACCGGAGACTTCGCCTGGCAGACCACGCTCGGAACCAACGACGCGCTGCCGGAGGGCAAACGCAACGTAGGTGGAGCTGGCAGCGCGGGTCCGATCGTGACCGCGGGAGGATTAGTTTTCGTGGGCGCCGCCAACGATGCCCGCCTGCGCGCGTTCGATTCGAAGACCGGCAAAGAGCTGTGGGCCGGCAAACTGGATCGCACCGCCAATGCGGTGCCGATCACCTATCAGGGCAAGAACGGCAAGCAGTATGTGGCCGTGACAGCGACGGATACGCTGGTGGTGTTCGCGCTGCCATAAGATATCAACCGTCGTGAGCATGGCCGAAGAGCGCGGCGATGTCACGGCCACCGTGTACGACGTGCAGAATCAGCACCACGTCATGCTCTACGACGCTGTGGATAATCACGTAATCCTCGGCGGCGAAACTGCGGAGCCCGGGCCGCAAATCATCGTCACGCCGACGCCCGATGTGCGGATACCGCGCCAGGAGCCAAAACCGCTCCGCGATGCTCTCCACTACGCGGGTCGCGATATCGATGCTGCCGCTCTCGTGCGCAATGCGAATCCGATGCCGTCAAGCTCGGCTTCCGCCTCGGGCGAAAGACGAAACTTGCTCATGAGAGGGAATTCTTTTCGCCGGCAAGCCGTGCCATGGCACGCCGCTTTACATCGGCCGCCAACTGGGCCACTTCCTCATGTGTTGTGACCGTGCGCCCCTCCCCGCGGGTCAAGGACGCTTCGGCTTGGTCGACCGCCGCCAGGATTTCCAACCGCCGCCGTTCGCGCTCTTCCCAAAGAGACATGGCTTCCTCCACGGCATCCTCCTTGCGCTGGAGTCGGCCAGTCTCAATCGCATAGCGGATGAACGCCTCCTGGTCGGGGGTCAAATGCACTTCCATATGCCTTATGATACTGCCGTAGAAGCCATTTAGTTGGGAACAGGTGCCACAAAACGGTTGCCTTCGGCGTTCCCTCGGCGCATACTTCCTTTGCAACCCAACATATATTGGGAAGTCAGAGATTGAAGGAGAGCTCATGTCTGAAAAAGAGAACGCCCAGTTAGCGGAACAAGTGGTCGCCGCCATCAATGCACGTGACTTCGAGCGGTACGCGTCATTGCTGGATGAGTCTTACGTCGTCGAAAGCGAAATGCTGCCGGGACCCATTCGTGGTCGTGAAGCAGCCCGGCAAGCAATGGAAATGCGTGTCGCAGCCTTTCCCGATATGCGGGTGGAAATCGAGCAAATCCTTACGTCAGGAGACTACGTGGTGATTCGTGCACGCACCACGGGCACTCATAAAGGGACCTTTGCGGGAATTGCCGCCACCAACAAGTCTGTCAACGTATCAGGTTGTACCGTTACCGAAATTCGCAACGGCAAGGCCATCCGAACCAAGGGCTATGCGGACAATGTGTCCATGTTGCAACAGCTAGGCGTACTGCCGCTAGGCAAAACGGCGTCTGCCGGGTAATTTTTCACTCCGGAAATCCGGAACGGGCCCCGACGCCCGCCGATTGGGGTCCGTTACTCCCAGTACACGAACGCCATCGCGTTCTTTCCGAAGCGACATGGCTTCCTCCACCGCATCTTCCTTGCGCTGAAGCTGACAGTCAACAATGGCATGGCGAATGAATGCCTCCTAGTCGGGGTCAAGTGTACGCCACGAGGCCGTCCGCCGTTTCTAGGGGCATCGTTCTTGATGCAATAAAGCGAGATGCGCAGTTTCAATTGGCCGAATCATACCTCGAACCAGCCTCCGTCAAGAATCAGCCGCCGCAACTAGCCTCCTCCAAGCCTCGGCCTCATTCCTACTCAGTGGGGCGAGGCGGTCGTGCTCGCAAGCCTTAATAAATGCTTTCCTGGCTTCTTCGTCACTCTGCAGTGTTTCTTCAAGCTCGTCGATCTTCGCGCAGATTCCTTTAGCGAGCGCCTGCACGCCGATATAGAACGTCAAGGTACCACCAATTTTATATATTCCAGCGGCCTCCTTGTCGCGCCAAGAAATATGGATTTGGATGGTCTGTCCATCCACATGCAGATGTTTCGTGTCGAAGCCGTGTGCCAGCCCGTCTCGTAGAGCCGTGTGCAGCCTATTAGCGAGCACTCGCCAGTCTCCGGACGGAAGCAATTCTGCAAGTACGCGTTCGGGATGTTTTCTGTCCCCTCGACATGCCGCGACCATCTCACACCCGCAGCCCACAAGCAGTGCCACGGTATAGTTCAGGCCGGAGTTGTGTTCGCAAAGCCATTTTATATCCCCACGAATATAACCTAATGACTCGTCAAATTCTTTTTTGATGTCCGCAAACGAAAGCGCCCCGCTCATGCTTAATAGCGTATCGCGAAAGATTCACGACCGAGCTGGAGCAGATCGGTCGGCTCGTGCACTGTCGCTGGGCAAGCCCTTTCCATGCATGAGCGCGAGTGAGCCCTATTCTCAGTACACAAACGCCATTGCATTCCCCGTCCCCGCTTCCGACCGGTAGCAAGGAACATAGTCGACCTGATGGTAGCTGCGGCCCTTGGCATTCATGGCCGCGATCACCGGCCGCCGGTTCTTGATCTCAGCCGTCCCCACCTTGAAAATGTTCTCCGGGATCTTGGCCAGCGCTTCTTCGTCGCTCTTCTCCGTGGCCTTGAGCACCTGGCGATCCAGTTCTTCATTGATCACGAAATGCGTCGGCCTTACCGACGCCACGCCGGCCATATTGCCGTGAAGGCCAAGGGAGACCTTTCGTTGCAACGGTCGTGATCATCTTTCACTTCCGAGAATGTGCTCAACATCGCGCTTGCCGTGGAGAACGCGAATAACGTGGATGACCTCTTGGTGTTGATCCAAAACGTAGTAAATCCGAATCGCCTCGAAGCCCACCACCGGCCACGAGCGCAGATTTTGAAGCTCGGGTTTGTCTGAACGGTTGCGTGGCCCTACCAGGGGATGCTGCCGCAACGATTCAACAGTGCGGCGGACTCCATCGCGGAATCGAATCGCGACGTCGGGAAGATCCAGCGTAACTAGGTAATAGCGGAACTGGCTCACCACGTCGTCGCTGGCGGCTTGCCGATAGGAAACCCTCACGAACGCGGGCGGGTCTTAGAGTTGGCCAGCCATGCGTCTGTCCGGGCAGTCACCGAATCCCAGAAGGCGCCTTCGGTGAGTTCCTTTGAGGCCAGACCTTCAGCTAGCAGCGCGTCCAGTTCTTCCTGCGTGCCCCTGAAGCCGGGCACCGTCCGCTGTTCCACCGCCGCCAAGGCGGCCTCCACGACTTCTTCGACAGATTCGTAAGAGCCGCGGCGCATGACGTCTTGAACCCGCCGCTCTTGCTCCGGTGTCAGATGAATCGTCATGCGTTTGGGTCCTCCTGGCGTTGCTGCCTTCAGGGTACGGAAAAATGGTCTCCGGGGCAACGCTGATCCTGTGAAAGCTTCACTCCCAGTACACGAACGCCATCGCGTTCCCCGTCCCCGCTTCCGAGCGGTAGCAGGGAACGTAGTCCACCTGGTGGTAGCTGCGGCCCTCGGCATTCATGGCCGCAATCACCGGCAGCCAGTTCTTGATCTCCGCCGTCCCTACCTTGAAAATGTTCTCCGGGATCTTGGCCAGCGCTTCTTCGTCGCCCTTCTCCATCGCCTTCAGCACCTGGCGATCCAGCTCTTCATCGATCACGAAGTGCGTCAACCCTCCCGACGCCACCATGGCAACGCGGCCGTATCCCTGGAAACTTTTGATCGCACGCCGCAGCGCGCGGCCCAGCTCGAGGCACCGGTGAATCTTCGGCTGGTTATATGGAAAATGCACATTCAGGATGACCGGCACGCTGGGCGGCGGCGCATCGGCAAGAATCGAGTGGTAGATGAAACCGTAGGCGTGCGGAATTCCGGGGCGCGAGGCCGCTTTGGGCCTGGTGTCGGACTGCGCCAGATCGAAATCCTCTTCCGCCAGAGACTTCAGAATGTGATCGGCCAGGTCGGAAGCGCCGGGATAGGTGATGCCATCGGTCGGCGCATTGCCCGGCTCCGCGATGCTAAGCCCCGGGGCGTCCTCGTGCAGGTGTTGTGCGTTATAGATCTGCTTACCGCGATAAATGGTGATGGATGGTGTCAGGTCGGCGTCGAAGAATTCCCGCTGATCGTTGCCCACGATAACCACCGCATCCGGCGCCACCTCTTTGAACTTGCGGCTCAACGCCTCCATGGCGCGACGGCATTGCGCGTGGCGTTGGCGCCTGGTCTCGACATCGACCTGGTCCGCGAATCCGGGCGCTCGCTCTTTGAGCAGCGATTCGAAATCGTAGGCCTTCCCGCGGAACCAGTGGCTCTTGTTCTCGCGATCGGCCTTGGCCCGCAAATCCCACTGTTCCGGCGGAGTCGAAAGCAGCGGTCCGTGCGACGATCCCATACCCAATACAATTTCTGCCATTGATGGTTTCTCCTTGAATTTGTTCGCCGGCCGGGTGCCTATTTTCGCATGGCCATTTTCGATTTCCGTTCTTCTTCGGCCTTGATCCCCGGCCCGAACAGCTTCTCGAAATAGCCTTCCTTCACCAGGCGGTCCACCGTACTGTTGTCCACTACCGTGCGAAAATCGAACGCCTTCATGTCCGCCGCCATGCGCGCGTCCGATTGCTGGCTCACCACCGACTTCACCGCGCCGGCCAGCACGTAGGGTATCCGTTCGAAAAGGTTGCCCTTCTTGTAGCGGTCGTAGATCCGCTCCACATCGGCCTGCGGCTGCTTGTCGAATGCAATGTAAGCCTTCACCGCGAATGCCTCGTCGTCGTAGAAACGCTGGATGGCTTCGGCCTGGGCCTTGATCAACTGCTCGGCCAGCTTGGGATCGGAAGTGAGCGTGCTCTTGCGCAGCATGTAAACGGTGGCGGCGTAAATGTCGTCGTGATCAGCCAGGTTGGCCAGGTTCTTGTAGCCTTCCTCTTCCAGACGGAAATAATTCGGTGCGGTCAGCAAGGTGGCGTCCGCGCGGCCGCTGGTCAATGCTGCGGCCCGTCCGCTCACGTCGGTGCCCACGGGAATCCACTGCACGTCGCGCAGGCCGAGCCCAAGGGTTCGCAGCAGCGCCACGGTGTAGTTGTAAGGGGCGTCGCCAATCTGTCCCACGGCGATGCGCTTGCCCTTCAACCCCTTAATGTCAGGCATGTCTTTACGCGCCATCAAAGCGAACAGCGCCTTGTTGAGCGAGCTGCCGACCATGACGAACGACCCGTCTTTCAGGCTCGCCTGCATAGCCTGTTCGAGCGAGTAGTTGGCCTCCTGCGCCTCGCCGTTCACCAGCATGGCGATGCCGGTCGGATGAACGCCGAACACCAGGTTGGCGTCTAAGCCGTATTTAGCGTAGAAGCCGCCTTCCTTGGCCATGTACATCGGCCAGGAGGCGCCGCTGCGCGTCGGATAGTTGATGGTAATTTTTTGCAGCCCCTGACCCCACGCGCTGGAAGCCACAAGCGCGGTGGCGAGGAGAGCGAGTCTGGCATGCTTCATTTCCTATTCACTATACGCCACAATCTATACTCAGAGTTTTGGCCAATTCGAGTCGGTAGGGAGAACCACAGATGCTAGACCATTCTAAAAATCAACTGCTCACCGAGGTCGGCCCCGGAACGCCGATGGGCGAACTGCTGCGCCGCTACTGGATGCCGATCGCGGCCGTGACCGAATTCGACGATCTGACCATCAAGCCGGTGCGCCTCATGGGTGAAGACCTCACGCTTTACAAGGACCTGAGCGGAACCTTCGGCCTGGTGGACCGCCGCTGCCCGCACCGCCGCGCCGACCTCTCCTATGGCTTCGTGGAACAGTGCGGCCTGCGCTGCAATTATCACGGGTGGCTATTCGATGAGCAGGGCCGGTGCATGGAGCAGCCCTACGAGGATGTGGCCGAGCCGGAGGCGCGTTTCCGGGATAAAGTTCACGTCAAGGCTTACCCCGTGGAAACCCGGGCGGGACTGATTTGGGCTTACCTGGGCCCGCAACCGGCGCCGCTGGTCCCCAATTGGGAGCCGTTCACGTTTCAGAACGGCTTCGTCCAGATCGTGTTCGCGGACGTGCCGTGCAACTGGTTTCAATGCCAGGAGAATTCCATCGACCCCTTGCACTTCGAGTGGATGCACATGAATTGGAGCGTCCGTTTACGGAACCAGTTGGGCCCGTATTCGCCCCGCCACCTGCGGCTGGAATTCGACGAGTTCGATTACGGCTTCGTCTACCGCCGTCTGCGCGAAGGCATGAGCGAATCCGATCCCATGTGGACGGTGGGGCGCGTGTGCCTGTGGCCCAATGCGCTCTTCACGGGCGATCACTTCGAGTGGCGCGTGCCGGTTGATGACAAGCACACCTTAAGCGTCACCTGGGTCTTCAATCGCGTGCCCAGAGACCGGGAGCCTTATGTGCAAGAGCGCATTCCGGCATGGTATGGCCCGTTCCACGATCCAGTGACGGGCCGCTGGATTTCGAGCCATGTCATGAATCAGGATTTCGTCGCCTGGGTTGGGCAAGGGACCATCGCCGACCGGACCCAGGAGCACCTGGCCACCAGCGATCGCGGAATTCTCATGCTGCGAAAACGCTTCCTCAGCGATCTGGATGCGATCGCTCAGGGCCAGGACCCCAAGGCCGTGATTCGCGATCCCGCCATCAACGGCTGCGTTCCCCTTCCCATCGCCGAACGAGAAATCCTGAGCCAGGGCGCCACGCGCGAGGAGCTTCTGAAGCACCCGCTGATCGGCAAGACGCTAACGGAAGGTTTTCCCTTCCAGGCGGGCCAGCCGGAAGAAGTGCGCAGGGCTTACGAAGAAGCCATGGGAGTCAGGCTCAACGTGAAGAAGTGACCGTTACTGTTGCGGTGCGGCGGATGGTGCGCCAGGAGTGCCGGGTTCGCCCGAGGAACCGGCGTTGAACACGCGCTTGCCGTCGAGCGTTTTGACCGTCTTGGCGTTCGCCAGGTTCGATCCATCCTTGGCCGCTGCGCCGGATACGGTGATGACGTCGCCCGCCTTGATCGTGTCCTTGCGCCAGCCATTCCGCAAGAGCAGGTTGGGACTGCCCAACTCGAAATTCCAGCTGGTCACCTTGCCGCTCTCGTCTTTAACGTCCAGGTGAATCCAGGCGTGGGGATTGACCCACTCGATGCTCGTCACCGTGCCCGTGAGCTCGACCGGTTTCTTGGTGTCATACTCGGCGGCGAAGGAGTGGTGCGCCTGCGCCGGCAGGTTAGCCAGGATGAGGCCGGCAACAACGGCAAGAAGGGTCAGCGATTTAGATCCCATGTGATAACTCTTTTCCTCACCGGCGACAAGATCGCCAGCGCTACGTAACGCCGGCGATCTTGTCGCCGGTGTGTCCACTACCTACCTACTTACCTACCAAATGCCCCGGATCCAGATTCTTCTCACATACAAATTCCAGAAGCTCAGTATCCGGAAGCAAGTGCTGTTTTATTGTAGCCGACCACGGCTTAGTGTATGCCTTCGGGTCGTCGATGGTGGCCAGCACCTCCATGTGCCCGAAATCCTTTCGCCGAAAACGCTCGGTTACGTGCAGCGCATCGGTGTGGGGATGCCCTAAACTGTCCATCCACATCTGGTCGTTAAAGCCCGTGGTCTCCACCACAAAATCGTCGCCTTCCCACTTGCCGACCGAGTATCCCATCCAGCTGGGACTCTCAAATTCCTTGGGAAACGGGCGGCCATCGGTGAAAATCTGGCGATGCAGGTAATACATTTCGTACAGGATGACGACCGCTTGCGGCGTGGTGTAGATCTTGAACGGATATGGCAGCGTGTTGACCTTGGGAACGCCCTGCGGCATGCAGCGCGCCTCCGGGTCGTCCTTCCCCATGTTGGCCCGCCGCTCGTTGAACAGCTTCTCGGCCCAGGGCTGGAACGGAACTTCCTTCAAATCCGTCGCCAGGTTTCCCAGGTGCCGGGAATCGTCCGCCACCCAAAGCCCGTCCAGGATGGGCCTGCCGTCGGGTGTGCGCGGAGTGGGCGCGGAGAGGTTCGGCTTGCCGTCCGCGGTGCGCGGAATGCCTTTAGTCGGGAAGTCCAGCCACTGCGCGTGCGCCGCGGACGCGAGCGCGCACAACACTACCATTCCAGCGAAACTTTTCCTCACATCCAAAGCCTCTGGGCAATTATACTTCGACCGCACCTACGGCCGCCCCGCGGGGCCCACCAGGTGCTGCGTGTCCCGCTGGTTTTCCTGACAGATATATTCCATCAACTCAGCGCCGGGCATGAGCCGGTGTGACGCCAGGATCGTGAACGGCTGGGTGTAGGCCCCCGGATCGTCGATGGTGACTTCTTCCTTCAGCGTGTTGAGGTCGGTTCGGGTGTAGCGTTCGATGGTGTGGAGCTGCTCGGTATGCGGATGGCCGACAAAATCGAACCAGAACTTGTCGTTGAAGCCCACCGTGTCGATCACCAGCGTGTCGCCCTCCCAATGGCCAATCGAATCGCCATACCAGGTTGGGTTCGGCTCTTTCGGATGTTTGCGCCCATCCATGAAGATCTGCCGGAAACTATGGATGTTGCCTTCGAACAGAAAGTAGTAATACGTTGGGGTCTGAATGATTTTCCAGGGATAGGGAGCGTGGCGCGGCACGCCGGTGGGCAGGCAGTTGGCCTCCGGATCGTCCTTGGACAGGTGCGTTTTCATGGCCGCCTCTGCTGCCGGCTTCATGGAAATCGTGTCCCCCTTTTTCAGGCCCAGGGTGATGTCCTCGATCAGGAAGATATCTCCGGGCCGCCAGAGTCCGCCCATGTCAGGCTTGCCGTCGGCGAGACGCGGCGCGGGCGGCTTGGGTGAGTCCTGAGCCGAAGCGGATCCCGCCAGCCATGCGAAACCTGCCAAAACAACTGCACCAAACCTCATCATCTATTATGCGAGCTCCTTCCGAACCGCGGCGATATCGATCTCTCGTTCCCAGCGTGCCACTACCACTGTCGCCACGCCGTTCCCGATCATATTAACAGCCGCGCGGCACATGCTCATGAAGCGATCGATTCCCAGAATCAACGCCATCCCCGCCACTGGGATCGTCGGAATCACCATCATCGTTCCCACCAGCGCGATGAAGGCCGCGCCCTGCACGCCGCTGGCGCCCTTGGAGGTCAACACCGCGACGCCGAGAATGGTGAGTTGCTGCCCCAACGTCAAATGGGTTCCGGTGGCCTGCGCCACAAACAGCGCCGCCAGAGTCATGTAGATGCTGGTGCCGTCGGTGTTGAAGGTGTAGCCGGTCGGCACCACCAGCCCCACCAGCGCCTTGGAGCAGCCCAGCCGTTCCATCTTCTCCATCAGCCGGGGCAGGGCAGGCTCCGACGAACTGACCGCCAGCACCAGAATAATCTCTTCCTTGATATACAGCAGAAACTTGAAAATGCTGAAGCCGGCGGTTTGCGCGATCGCGCCCAGCACCAGCAGCACGAACAGAATACTCGTGATGTAAAACGTGGCAATCAGCTTGACCAGCGGCCCGAGCGAAGCCACTCCGTACTGTCCGATGGTGAAAGCCATGGCCCCAAAAGCGCCGATGGGCGCGAGGCGCATCAGAATATTGATCACTCCGAAGACCGCGTGTGTCAGGCCTGTGAATAAATCCACCACCGGTTTGCAGCGGGGGCCCGCGGCCGATAGCGCGAAGCCAAACAACAAAGCGATCAGCAGCACCTGAAGAATATCGCCACGCGTGAAAGCGTCCACCATGGTGGTGGGGATGATGTGCAACAGAAAATCAGGTACGCTCTGCGCCTTGGCCTGATTGGAATAGTTGGCCACCGCCTTAGCGTCGAGCGTGGCGGGGTTGACGTGAAGACTGCTGCCCGTGGGCACCAGGTTGCCGATCACCAGGCCGATCACCAGTGCCAGGGTGGAAACCACCTCAAAATACAGCAGCGCTTTGCCACCCACACGGCCGACCTTCTTCATGTCCTCCATCCCGGCGATACCGGACACGACGGTGCAGAAAATGACCACCGCGATGATCATGGTGATCAACCGGATAAACCCATCGCCCAGCGGCTTCATGGCGATGGCTTTGGCGGGGCTGATGTAGCCGAGCGCGATGGCGATGGCGACGGCCATCAAGACCTGGGCGGAAAGGCCGGTATACCAGGCCTTCTTTTGTTGCGTCGCGGGCGTTGTGGCGGTAGCCATATCAGGTTCAAGAATCTTATCACTTCCGTAACAGCAAGGCAGGCCCGGCTGCGCCCAGTTCGATTACAATGTTAGTGCTTATGCCGCTTTACCGTGTCCATCACATGAAAGAGTCTCCACGGCAGCAATTCCGCTGGGCGCCGCACGTCTCTGGCAGTGCCGCGGTCAAGCCCAGGGATTATGAGCCCGGCACCGAGGTCGAAGCCGCCAACGAGTACGAAGCGTGGAGGGTGCTGCGCGAATCCAACCCGCCGCTCGCCATCGGCGATTTGCTGGAATCGGGCGATGGCCAATTGCGGATTTGCAAGTATGTCGGTTTCGAGCCGGCGCAATGGGTCTTGCCGGAAGCTGCTCCGGCCTCCTAGGAGATTGCATGCGGGAACCCCGTTTGGGCGACGTAATCGATGATTTCTGTGTGCGCTGCAAACGCGTCATGAATCATAACGTGGTGTCGGTCATCAATAACGAGCCTGCCAAAGTTCGCTGCCGCACTTGCCACAGCGATCATGACTTCCGCCACGAGCAGGCCCCGCCCCCAAAGGTGGATCCGCGCAAGCAGGCGCTGTTTGACGAAGTGCTCAAGAAGGTGAACCCGGAGGCAGCGGAGGCTTCGGCGGAGGTTCCCGCCGAGTCAGCCGCCGCCGCTGACGCCCCCGCCGCTGACGCCGAAGAAGCCCCCAAGGAAAAAGCCAAAGGGAAGGGCAAGAAGTAGCACAGGCATCCCTGCCTGTGTCTGGTGTTAATCAGGCAGCGCCACATCTCACGGCTGGCTCGTCGTGCGCCGTCCCTGCAAGACATCGTCCAGGTTCAAATGGCTGTTCTCCAGCGTTACTCCCATAGCCTGGTCTAAGGTCACTCTGGCTTTGGCGTAAGCGTCGCGGGCTTGCACCTCCGCCAGTTGCGCTGTAAACAGATCCCGCTGCGTCAGGACTACGTTGTAGGAAGTCGACAGCCCCGCCTGCTGCTTCTGCTGTTCGGCGTCCAGTCTCTGCTCTTCCAGTTGGACCGTCTGGCGCGCCGACGCCACTTGCGCTTTCGACTGCGTGACGGCGATCAAGGCGTTCTGCACATCCACTTCGACCTGGCTCTGAGTCCGCACCAGCGTATCTTGCGACTGCCTCAGCTCCAGGCGCGACCGTACATCGTCCGCCTGGGCCTGCCGGTTGCGCACCGGAAAGCTGATCGTGATGCCAAAGGCGAATTGCGGATATTTGAATTGCACCGCTTCGGTGAAGCCCGTGCCGAAGATGTTATAGAGACCCACCGTGTTCACCAGCGCAAACACGTTGACGCTGGGCAGCAGCGAGTTACTCAGAAACGGGAGGACGTCGGTTTGGCTCTTGATGTTGCCTTGCGCCACGGAAAGCTCCGGCCGGTTCTTGTTGGCGATGTCGACCGCCTCCGCCAGAGCCGGCAGTTTGGCGTTATCCGGCTCGGGAAAAGAATCGGCGGTTTCGATCGTCGCTGAAGCCAGGGGCCCGTCCAGATTCTTGGTCAACATGTTCTTCAATGTCAACTCGGCGATCTGAACGTTGGTTTGCGCCACCACCAAGTCCCGCTGGCTGGAGGCCACTTGCGCTTCCGCGGTTACCACATCCAAGGGAGCCATCGTGCCGACCTGAACCTGGCGCTTATTGTTGTCCTCCAATTGTTGAGCCACGGTCAATGCCTGGTCCGCCGCGCGAACCGCCTGCTGGGCAGCCACCAGATCCCAATACGCATTCTTGGCGCTGGTCAACGCGGTAATGGCCTGCTGCCGGAACGATTCCCGCTCGATCTTTTGCTCATTTTGGGCAACTTCGATCAACGCCCGGTTGACCTTAAAGCCGAATCCATTGACCAGCTGCTGGCTCACCGACGCCGTAAAGCCAGGGGTAAAGGCGGGATCGAAGAGCAAGTGCAATTGCGTGGAACCCTGCCTTAGCATGGAGTACGAAACCGCAATGCTGGTTCCGGAGGTGAAAGCCTGCACATAGTTCACCGAGACCGCTCCGGAGCCGGTGGTGACCGCGGGCACCCCCGCCACGACCAAGGTGTTCAGAGGGCTCGCCGTGTGATCGACGCTGAAAGCCGCACTGATCGCGGGATCGAAAACTCCCGAAGGCCGAATCGAGACCGCGGTGGCAGCCCCGGTGATGCCGCCGGCGTTGGAAGCGGCCCCGCTGCCCCCACCTGCTGTGCCCAGAATGCTACCCCCTTCCGCCCCGGCGAACACCACGCTAGGGATCGTACTAGCGTCCACACCGCGCGGGGAAGCTCCCGACCTGGCGCGCATGAGATCCGTTTGGGCCATCGACGGGTAGTATCGCGCGGAGGCAATCGCCAGATTGTTCTCCACCACGGCTTCCACCAACTGTTCCATGGATAAGTGCAGCTTTCCGTCCTGGATGATCAGGGGATTGCTGTCGGAAATGATTGCTCGGGGAACGCGCCTGGGTTCGTAAGGCCGAAAAACATTCGGAAACAGCTTGGCGGGGACGCTGTAATCGGGAAGCAGAGCCTGAGCCTCAACCGGGGATTGCGCACACCAGAATCCGGCCAGCATGCAAAACACAATTCCAAGCCAGTGGGGCGGGGCCATACCCTGCCCAGAGTCCTTCCGCAAGCTCTTAGATGTCGGGCGGCTCATCGCCCCCCTCCCTGGCCGGGAGTCGCGGCGGGGAGATGAAGCGGAGGAGTCGGCTGCGCGGATACGTTTCCGCTTACGGCGTCTTGTAACTGGATCCCGTTACGCTCTAGGCTTGTTCCGGTAGACTGGTCCATGGCAACCAGCGCCAGGGCGTATGCGCTAACGGCCTGCACTTCGGCGTATTGAGCCGTCGCCACGTCGCGCGTGCGCAATACCACGTTGTAGGAAGTGGAAAGGCCCGCATCCAACTTCTTCCGCTCCGCATCGAGCGTCACTTGCGCCAGCCGCACAGCCTCGTGCGCCGCCGCCACCTGCGCCCTGCCCTGGATCAATCCGATGCGGGATTGCCGCACCTGCAAGGCGATCTGGTTGCGTGTATTTTGCAGGCTGACCTCCATCTGGTTCCGTTCCAATTGAGACCGCACGCTGTCGGCCTGGGCAGATCGGTTGCGGATGGTTGCACTCACGCTCACCCCGTAAGCGGTTTCGGGGTATGAAGCGCCTAAGCTCTCACTGAGCGAGCCCCCCAAGCCGTTAGTCACTATGGGCGTATTGGGTTGCAAAATGGGCGTATTGCCTTGCAAACCCGAACTGGCATAAAGCCCGAACACCGAAGTATTGGGCAACATGTTGTTCTGCGTAAACCGGATCGCGACGTTTTGGTTCTGCAAGTTGTTTTGCGCTTGCCGCAACTCGGGCCGGTTCGATTGCGCCGTGGTGAGCGCATTCGCGAGCTCGGGTAGATCGGTCTCTTGCGGCTCAGGCAGCGGATCCGTAACCACGATCTCGGAAGCATCCAGATCCGGGTCGTCGCGTTTGCTCACCAATTGCTTGAGGTTGGTCTCCTGCTGTTGCAGATTGGTTTGCGCTATGACCAAATCCCGCTCACTCGCCGCGACCTGGGATTCTGCCGTGACCACGTCCAGCCGCGAGAGCGTGCCGATCTGGAATTGCTTGCTGCTCTCGTTATAGAGTTCCCGCGACACCTCCAGCGATTCTTGCGCCACCTTCACGTTCAATTGGAACGCCGCCAGGTTCCAGTACGCGGCCTCCAGCTGCGCGATGCTGGTAATCACCTGCTGGCGGAAAACTTCCTGCGCGGTTGCCTGGTTCGTACGAGCCACGTACATGAAGCGTTCGTTCGGCAGCGTTCCGAAGCCGGCCAGCAGCGGCTGGTTAACTCCAATCGAAAGGCGCGAGGCCACGTCGGGATTAAACACGGTGTTCTGTTGCGTAGTGAACTGACGGAGGCCGCTGAACGACACCGAATAGCTGGTACCGTCGGTGAACATCTGCGCATAACTCAGGGAGAGAGCTGTGGCATCGCTTTTGGTAGTCGGGATACCCGAAACCACCAATGAGTTGAGGGGGCTGGTAACGCGATCAAAGCTAGCCGCTAAGCTGACTGCGGGATCGAATGCGCCCGCGGGACCGATAAAAACCGCGCCGCCGCCGCCCGTAATACCACCGGCATTGCCTGTTCCGCCCGTGCTGGCTGTATTGGTGACGCCGGCACCGATCGCTCCGGCGTTTAGCTCGCTCGGATATAAGGCGCCTGTGAATCCGCGTACGGCCTGCCCCGACTTGCTGCGCAGAACGTCAGTCTGCGCAATGGGGATCACATAGCGTTGCACGACAATGTCCAGGTTGTTTTCCAAAGTCAAAGCCAAAGCATCAGCTAACGACAATTCGAGCTTTCCGTCGTGAATGAGCGTCTTAAGCCGCGGGGAGTTTACCAGGAGGGGATGCGGAAGGGTTCGTTGCACGTAAGGAGTCCAGATTCTGGGAAAGATACCCGGTCCCTTCCCGACCGATTGCAGGAACCCTTGCTGAAATCCGGGCGTCGTATCGACCGACCCTGTATCTCCCGGGTCTTGCGGAGCGGCCGTTACCGGGAGGGCGCCCAGTAATACTAAGGATGCGCAGAAGGCCCAAAAACGCCGTCCGGCGAGACTAAAGTGCTTTGTTTTCATAGAAACTCCAGGGACAATCCATGGTCACACTAATTCGGTATATCGACGTTAGAAGTGCAACAGCGCGAAATAGGTATCTGAGAATCGATTCTTAGCCAGCGCCCATAGCGATTACCATCGCTAAATAGGGCCACTAGAGTATACCTACAAAGGGCTATTGGTCGGAACCCTGGCGATGGCCACAGCAGAGAGACGGAATTGGCCGGCAACAGGTTATCCTACCTCTGGTGTTCTGGTTCTGTTTTTGGTTCTTCGTTGGCCCCGCGCTGGCTCTGACGGCTCTTTCGCTACGCGGCGAGCGCACCCGGGCGGCGTATGTGCGCCGGCGCCTCGCTGAGACTCCGCCGAATCTCCCGCCGGCCACCGTCGTTGTTCCCGTCAAAGGCATGGATGAGGGCTTGCGCCAGAATCTGGCCGCGCTGGCTGCGCTGGATTACCCGGATTACGAACTCCTCATCGTGGCCCATAGCGCCGGCGACATTCCCGCGGGCGTGCTGCCGCCGCGGGCACGGATCATTTTGGCTCCTGGAGACGACCCCCGCATCGGAGAGAAAGTCCAAAACCTGGCCACGGCCGTTTATGCTTCGCGCCACCGCAGCCAGGTTTTCGCCTTCGCCGATTCCGATGGACAAGTGACCAAACGCTGGCTGCGCGCGCTGGTGGCACCGCTCGACGAAAAGGGGGTCGGCGCGTCTTCGGGCTACCGCTGGTTCACGCCCGACCGGGCCACTCCCTGGACGCTGCTGCGCGCCGTCTGGGACGCGGTGCCCGCTGGAATCCTGGGCTCCGGCGATAACCGCTTCGCCTGGGGTGGCGCCATGGCCATCCGCCGCGAGACCTTCTTCGACGTGGAAGTGCTTCGCTACTGGAGACGGACCATCAGCGACGACTATGCGCTCAGCGCGGCCGTCCACGCCGCCGGACTGAGCATCGCGTACGCCCCCGGCGCCCTGGTGCCTTGCCGCGAACATATTTCCGCCCGCGCGTTGTTTTCCTGGATGCGCCGTCAGATGATGATCACCCGCACTTACAACCTGCCACAGTGGCGCCTGGGCCTGGCTGCGCATCTGCTTTACTGCGCGGCGATGGCGGCGTCAGTGACGGCGATCTGCTTCCGGCACCGTCTGGGATGGCTAACGCTGGCGGCCCAACTCATCCCTGGAATGATCAAGGGCGCACGCCGTGCTGGCCTTGCCGCCGCTGCCTTGCCGGAATACAACCCCTGGTTTCGACGCTTCGGCTGGGTGCATTGGGCGGCCGTTCCGCTGGCCACGTGGATCTGGCTGATCGCGCTCGTTTCTTCGGCGTTCGGGTGTACCATCGTATGGCGCGGCTGTCGTTACAATCTGAAAGGTAACGATTTGAAAAATGACGTGCGCCCGCAGCGAGTATAATTTCAACGTAAGGGAGGATTTCCGTGGCCAAGGATCGAAGCCCCAAAAAGGAAGTCAAAAAGCCTAAGAAGAAGAAGTAAATGGAAGGGCCGGTCTGGGTCCGGCCCGTGTCCTGAGCGGGCGTTGGCGAGTACCTTGCGCTCCGGCCCGCTCGCAGCTTACTGAGCCGCGACCAAAGGGAGCGGTAGTAACCTCCTAAAGGAGCCAACATGCGCACAGAGTGGGTAGCCAAACGTCAGAACGACACGAACCGCACGCAGATGCACTATGCCCGCCAGGGCATCATCACCGAAGAGATGCATTATGTGGCGCGGCGGGAGAGCCTTGTTCCCGAACTGGTCCGCTCCGAAGTGGCCCGCGGACGGCTCATCATCCCGGCCAATATCAACCACATCAACCTGGAGCCGATGGCCATCGGCGTCGCGTCGAAATGCAAGATCAACTCCAACATCGGCAATTCGGCGGTCACTTCCAACATCGAGGAAGAGCTGGAAAAGCTGCGCTACTCCGTTAAGTTCGGCGCCGATACCGTAATGGATCTTTCCACCGGCGGCGATATCCCCGCGATCCGCAAAGCCATCATCGCCGACTCCCCGATCCCCATCGGCACCGTGCCGATCTATGAAGCGCTCTCGCGCGTGCGGCGCATCGAAGACCTCAGTAAGCAGGTGATGCTGGAAGTGATCGAGGAGCAGGCCGAGCAGGGCGTGGACTACATGACGATTCACGCCGGCGTACTGGTGCAGTACATCCCGCTCACCACCAGGCGCGTGACCGGCATCGTCAGCCGCGGCGGCTCCATCCTGGCCGAGTGGATGGTAAAGAACCACAAGCAGAACATGCTGTACGAGTGCTTCGAGGATATTTGCAAGATCTTCCAGAAGCACGACGTGAGCTTCTCACTAGGGGACGGCCTGCGCCCCGGCAGCGTGGCCGATGCCAGCGACGAAGCGCAATTCGCCGAGTTGAAGACTTTGGGCGAGCTGACTAAGATCGCCTGGAAGCACGACGTGCAGGTGATGATCGAAGGTCCCGGCCACATTCCCATGGACCAGATCGAGATGCAGGTGCAGAAGGAAAACGAGATGTGCTACGAGGCGCCCTTCTATACGCTGGGCCCTCTGGTCACCGACATCGCGCCGGGCTATGATCACATCACTTCCGCGATCGGCGCCGCCATGATCGGCTGGTACGGCGCATCCATGCTGTGCTACGTCACCCCCAAGGAGCACCTGGGGCTGCCCAACCGTGAAGACGTGAAGCAGGGAATCATCGCATACAAAATTGCGGCGCATGCTGCCGACATCGCGCGCCACCGCCCCGGCGCACGCGACCGCGACGACGCACTATCCCGCGCCCGCTACCGTTTCGATTGGAAGCAGCAATTCGCTCTTTCGCTCGACCCCGAGACGGCCCAGGCCTATCACGATGAAACGCTCCCCGAGGAGGGTTTCAAAGACGCCGCGTTCTGCTCCATGTGTGGCCCAAAATTCTGCTCGATGAATATCTCGTCGAAGGTCGAGAGTTTCACGGCTGAGGAAGCGGAAGCGGTGGTAAACGGCACCGCGCCGGAGAGCCTGGTAAAGATCGCGGGCAACGATTGACGGCGGGAATCGGTAACGTGCAGGACATTGCAACCGACAGCAGAAGAACTTCAAAAAACGTTCTGCCAAGAGCAGGGTGCGGATTATGTACCGGCGCCCGATCAATCCAAGCTGGGATTTGCCCTCTCTACCAAGGGCCAGCTGCCGATTAACGGGTTGCGGCATCCGGTGGCGGGTGATGCCAACGGCTGGTATATCTGGTGCGGAGAGCGGTTCTCCGACGCTCCAGACTTTTTCTCGCCTCTCCACGCGAGGCACCTCTATGAGGACCAGCCCGAGCTTGTGCGGCTTCTGGGACTGCCACCTGGTTACCGATTCCTGATAGCGGAAGATCACCTCGATGTCTGGCGGGATCCTTCCCTCCTGACGGTGTAGGTGGTTGACCGGAGATGCTACACAGGCCAGGACGGCGTATCATCGAACTATGGCGCAGTTCCACATGACTGAAGCCGAACTGGCGCGCGACATCGCGTCGGTGCTGGATCGTGTGCAAGCCGGCGAGGAAATCGTTATCGAACGCGACGCGAAGCCCGTAGCGGTTCTGCGCGCTGCTGCACCGAAACGCCGCAAGCTTTCCGAAATCATCGCGTCGCTTCCTGTCGAGTCCACAGCCACGCTGGACGACGAATTCGCGAAAGATTTGGAAGACATTATCAATAGCCATCGCGAGCCGCTGAACCCGCCCGAGTGGGACTAGACCGACGTGGGTGTCCTTCTTGACTCGACAGTCCTGATCGCAGCCGAGCGAGCTGGAAAAAATCCACGAAAAGTAATGCAGGAAATCGCAGCCGCCTTTGGCGATACAGAAGCAACACTCTCGGTCGTGACCATCATCGAGCTAGCACACGGCATCGAGCGGGCGAACTCCCGCGAACGCCGGAGCAAACGTGAGCGCTTCCTCGAAGAGATCCTCACGGAGATTTCTCCCGAGCCGGTGACGGTTTCGATCGCGCTTCGTGCCGGGAGGCTCGACGGCAGCCTGCAAGCGAAAGGTATGCGAGTCGCGCTAGGTGACCTGCTGATCGGCGCCACTGCCCTGGAACTCGGTTACGCTGTTGCCACCGGCAACGTGCGGGACTTCGGCCGTATTCCCGGCCTGGAAGTAAAGCAACTCTGAATTAGCGTTTCCCCGCCGCCTCCAGCTCCGTCTTAATCAACCCTTCCATCACCGACCACTCCACCCCCCCGATCTTGTGGCCGTTCACAAATAGACTCGGCGTCCCCCTGACCCCCAGCGCCTTGCCCTCCGCAATATTCGCCGCCACCTCGCCGTCGTACTGCTTAGTCGCCACACAGGCGCGTAGTTTCTCGGGATCCAGGCCGTTCTTCCCAGCCCACTCGAAAACTTGCGCATTCAAGATCCCCGGTGTAATCCCTTCCTGCATTTCGTACATCCAGTCATAGAATTTCCAAAATATTTGCGCGTTCTGGTGGAAGATGCACCGCCCGGCATCCGACGCGGCGCGGGCCCAGGGATGGATCAGTTCCAGCGGATAATCTTTGAACACCACGCGGACCTTGTCGCCGAAAGTCATGGGAATGAGCTCCCGGATGGTCGGCACTTCAGCCTTGCAGGAGGGGCATTCGAGATCGCCGAATTCGACCACCGTCACGGGGGCGTTGGCCGGTCCGAAGCTCGGCTGGTTCTCCGTGTGCAGCAGGTCGAGATTGGGTTGAAACGGACTGCGGTTGATGTTGAACACGGTGATTGTCGAAGGGTCGCCCTGAATGACCGTCTGTCCGTCTTTCGACACGTAGTACAGTTCATCCTTCGAATCGCCTTCGTAAGAAAGATGCAC